>OBWC01000256.1_pt1 | contig 57642 bp, 70 predicted proteins | sample 1501341 | NCBI WGS metagenome assembly OBWC01 (sample SAMEA2580033, study PRJEB22360) | human gut metagenome | biome: human gut; feature: human-associated habitat; material: faeces | place: Denmark | collected 2008/2010 | reverse complement strand
GTCGCCGTTAGGCGAAACACTCCGCACGAAGTGCGGCACTCTGCGCGCTGGCGCGCAGTTACTCCGTGCGGAAGCACGGCTAAACGCCAAAAAGCGCTAAAGGGGTGTGGGGGAAAACAAGAGTTTTCCCCCACAAGCGACATGTTGTCTTTGTTGAGCCTGACTTCCCAAACAGTCCGGTGGACTGTTTGGGAAGCATATTTCTAGCCGGAATATGCAAACATAAACAATTAAATGGCTGCCCTAAAAGGAGCAGCCATCTTTGTATTATCCGACCAGCATGAGCAGAGTTCCCGCGACAAGTATCGCAAGACCTGCAGCGGAGCGTTTCGTAAGCTTTTCGTGGAACACTATGTAGGAGAACAGTATCGACACGAGGATACTAAGCTTGTCTATCGGAACAACAACGCTTGCAGGGCCGTCCTGAAGCGCCTTGTAGTAGCACAGCCAGGAGCCGCCGGTAGCGAGTCCCGAGAGTGCGATGAACAGCAGCTCGCGCTTGTCCAGCCCGCGGAGCTTATCTGCCTTGCCCGTCACAGGGACCATCAGCCATGCCATCACCAGGACCACCGCAGTGCGTATCGCAGTGCCGAGGTCGGAGCTTACGCCGTCGATACCTATTTTACCGAGTATCGAGGTCAGCGCGGCGAATACCGCCGAGAGAATCGCGTAGGGAAGCCACTTCGCGCTGTTTGAGCCGGGACTGTCGGTTTTCTTCTTTTCGATCATCAGCAGGGTTCCGGCAAGTATCATCACCATGCATATGCATTTCAGCGGGGAAATGCTCTCATGCAGGAAGATGAAAGCGAGCGCCATTGTAAGCACCGTGCTGGATTTGTCCACCGGCACGACCTTGTTTACATCGCCTACCTGAAGCGCCCTGAAATAGCACAGCCAGGAACCGCCGGTCGCAAGTCCCGAAAGCACGAGGAACAGCCATGTTTTGCCGCTTATGTTCGTGATGTCGCTCCAGGAGCCGGTTATCATGGTCATGAGTATCGCCATGATAAGCACCGCGATGGTTCGCAGAGCGGTTGCCACAGTAGAATCAGTCTTGCGGATACCGCATTTTGCAAGAATTGAAGTTAATCCGGCAAAGAACGCCGACCCGGCCGCGAACACCAGCCACATAAAACGCACTTCCTTTGAGTGAAGAAAAATCAGACCCACCTGGAGGTCTGCTTATATTATTGTATCACGTATTGATGCGTCTGTCAATGAGATATGCAACATTTGTATGGCTGTTGAATCATAATTCACAACTGGGTTTTTCTAAAAAATAGATGATAATTTATCTCAGGTCATTGACATGATGACTTTTGATGATGTATAATAAATATGTATATATTGCATGTATAAGGGGTGGATTATGGAAAACAGAAAATGTATTGCTGTGCTTACTGAGAAACCAAGCTTGGACTATCAGTCCGGGATACTTAAAGGAATATACAGATCGGCATTCAGCCATGACACCAACGTAGCGGTATTCTGCGTAACAAGCACACGCAGCGACGAAGCCTACCAGATCGGTGAAATGGTGATATTTTCACTCCTAGGGGATTACTCCAGTTTTTCGGGCGTGATATACCTTCCGGATACTATCGACTATTCCATGCGCGACACCCTGATCACCGAAAAACTGATTGCGGCTTCCAGAAAAATAAAAATCCCGGTCGTGACCATCGACGGCAATTGTGATGAGTTCCCCTGCTTCCTCTCGGACGACTCTGAGCCGATACAGTTCTTGGTGGAGCACCTATCCGTCGGGCATGGCTGTAAGGATATCGCGTTCGTTACCGGAAGAAAGAACCACCCTCACGCTGAACACCGCCTGGAAGCGTTCAGCCGGGCAATGTCGAAAAATAACCTTGAAATACGCGAAAACCGCATATTTTATGGAGATTTCTGGCGCACCTGCGGCGAAGATATCGTAAGCTCCCTGCTGGCGGGGGAAAGCGGGCTTCCGGAAGCGATAATATGCGCGAACAGCTACATGGCGGACGGAATATACGAAGCGCTGTACAAGCGCGGGTTTCGTGCGCCCAGGGATATAAAGCTCGCGTGCTACGGCGAAAAGACCGAAACCTCTGAATACATCTCCGCAACGATAAGAGCCACCGATAGCCTCGGATTCTCAGCCTGCGAGGGTCTGTTCAGCATGATAAACGGCGGAAGCATTCCAAGCGTCAACTGTATTCCTACCGAGTTCCAGAAACGCCCCGCGATGACCTGCGGCTGCATGTACCCGGACGAATACAACCTGCTGGATTTCCGCGTGAAGGATCCCAACGAGATCAGCGATTTCTTCACCGAGTACAACACCATGAGCGAGAGCCTGATAAGGCGCCCGAACATCCGCGAGACCCTGTGGACCGCAAACTGGTATACACACCTGTTCGGGGACTTCACCAGATTCAGCGTGTGCATGTGCGACGATGTAGTGAAGCCCGAGCTGTCGCTTGACGAGAACGATGTCTGCGTAAGCTACACCGATGAAATGCTGATGGTGCTCGACCACAAACGCCTCCCCGATGGGACCTCAGACGCTTTCGTCGGAACGGACAGGCGGTTCCCGGTCAGCGAGGTGTACCCTCCGCTGTTCAGCACCGACGGCGACCCCGCCGCGTATGTTTTCAGGCAGCTCCATTTTATCGAAAGATGCTATGGGTACGCCGTGCTCTCATACGGCAGTAAAATAATTTCACCGCAGGCAAGCTTTGATTTCTGGGTGAACGTCTTGGCAAACGCCGTTGAATCCCAACGCCGCCTGACTATAATGCGGTACCTTTATAAAAAGGTCAACCAGGACGCCGTTACGGACTCAATGACCGGACTTTTCAACAGAAACGGTTTCAACTCCATGCTTCCACAGATGATAACCGAGGCGCGGGAGGCGGGGAAGAACTTCCTGCTGATAATGTCCGACCTGAACGGACTGAAATACGTAAACGACAGCTTCGGTCACAGCGAGGGCGATAATCTGATAAATACCGCCGCCGGACTGCTTTCCTGCACCCGCGTCAGCGGAGCTTCCTGCGAGAAGAATTTCCGTATCGGCGGCGACGAATTCGTGAAGGCTGCCTACGGCGATATCACTCAGCAGGGAATCGACGAATTCCGCCGTGAGATCAGCGAAAAGGTGAACATCACCAACAGCACCTCCTGCAAGCCCTACCCGATCTACATGCCGATAGGTACCTGCCTGCGCAGCCCCGGCGATATCCCGGACTGCGACAAAATGCTCTCCAGCGCTGACGAAGCGATGTACGCCGACAAGATACGCCTGAAATCAGTGACCGGCTTCGACCCCAAAAGAAAATGACCCGGGACCTTCCCGCGCTGCGGCGCAGGAGGGTCTTTGACGTCCCGGGAGGTATTTGCAAAAAGTATCCCGCGGAGCTGCCGCCATGTCTTGACTATTCCTGTGAAAAGATGTATAATAAAAGGTGCTCAATTTCAAAGAAAAGGATATTATATAATATGGAAAGAAACTATCCCAAGGCGACCATCACCGAAAAGGGCGAGAAGGCACTCCGCGGCGGACACCCGTGGGTCTATGCCGACGAGGTCACAGAGGTCTCCGGCGAATACGAAAACGGCGGCCTTGCCGACGTTTTCAGCCGCAAGGGGCGCTACCTCGGCACAGGTTACATAAACGACAACTCCAAGATACGCATACGCGTCATCTCCCGCAACGCCAACGACAAATTCGACCGGGACTTCTACGCCCGCAGGATACGCTACGCGCTGGACTACCGCCGCACCGTCATGGGCGCGGAGGATTTCCGCTGTTGCCGTCTCATATTCGGCGAGGCTGACAGCTTCCCCGGATTCACCGTCGACAGATTCGGTGACGTCCTTGTTGCGCAGGTGCTGTCCCTCGGCACGGAGCGCGTAAAGGACGCGCTCTACGAGCTGCTTGTGCAGACCCTCGCGGATATGGGCGAGCATATCTCCGCAATATACGAGCGCAACGACGTTAAGATACGCGAGCTTGAGGGCATGGAGGAATACAAGGGCTTCTGGGCTGGCGCGGGGCTTCGCACCGACCTTTCCGGCGTGACCGAAATAACTGAAAACGGCATAAAATACACCGTGGACTACATCAATGGTCAGAAAACCGGATTCTTCCTCGATCAGAAGTACAATCGCCAGGCTATCCGCCGCATTGCGGAGGGACGTACCGTCCTCGACTGCTTCACGCATACCGGCTCGTTCGCGCTGAACGCCGCAGCAGCCGGAGCAAAGTCCGTGACCGCCGTGGATATCTCCGCGGACGCCGTCGAGATGACCCGCCGCAACGCTGAGCAGAACGGCTTCACCAACGTGGAGTTCCGGCAGGCTGACGTGTTCGACCTGCTCACCGAGCTTTACCGCGCGGGAGGTCACCCTTATGACTTCATAATCCTCGACCCGCCGGCGTTCACGAAGAGCTCCAGCACCGTAAGGGCGGCGGAGCGCGGCTACAAGGAGATAAACCTCAAGGCAATGAGGCTGCTGCCAAGGGGCGGCTACCTTGCGACCTGTTCCTGCTCGCACTTCATGACTGAAACTCTGTTCCGGCATATGCTCCATGACGCAGCAGCCGACGCGGGAGTCTCGCTGCGGCAGATAGAGGCGCGCAGGCAGGCTCCGGATCACCCGATACTCTGGAACGTTCCCGAGACGGATTACCTCAAGTTCTATATTTTCCAGGTGGTGTAACATGCAGCTTACCGAAAAAGACCTGCTTCCGGGAACCGTCGTGCAGCATTTCAAGCGCGGAATGCTCCCGGAAAGCGAACGCGCGGACAGCGCGATGTACCTTTACGAGATACTCGGAGTTGCCCGCCACACAGAGACCGGAGAAATGCTGGTGGTGTACCGTGCGCTCTACGGCGAGCACAGGATATGCGCCCGCCCGCTTGAGATGTTCCTTTCCGAGACCGACCGTGAGAAATACCCCGAGGCAAGACAGAAATACCGGTTTGAGCCGGTGAAATAGCGAAATTCCAGAAAGAAGCGACCAATGAGATCAGCAAAATACGTTGATATGTGCAGCGGCCCCGTGCTGCGCAAGATGATAGTTTTTACACTTCCGATAATGTTTTCGGGGCTTTTCCAACTGCTTTTCAATGCGACCGATATCATCGTCGTGGGAAGGTTTGCAGGCGATAACGCGCTTGCCGCGGTAGGTTCGAATACCGCGCTCATCAACCTCATGACCAACCTGTTTATCGGTATTTCCATCGGCGCGAACGTCGTGGCGGCGCGCTACTGCGGCGCGAAAAACTACTCCGAGCTTAACAGGACAGTCCACACGGCAATGCTGCTAAGCGTTATCAGCGGATTCCTGCTGATGGCTGCTGGACTGCTTTTCGCGGAGCAGATACTCGGGCTGATGTCCACGCCGGAGAGCATTCTCGGCATGGCTTCGGATTATCTGCGGCTCTACTTCTGCGGAATGCCGTTCATGATGATCTACAATTTCGGAAACGCTCTCCTCCGCGCCGCCGGGGACACCCGCCGCCCTCTGATATACCTCATCTGCGGCGGAGTAGTCAACGTGCTGCTCGACCTGCTGTTCGTCATCGCGCTGGATATGAGCGCCGCCGGAGTAGGTCTCGCGACCGCGATTTCCCAGGGTGTTTCGGCGGCGCTGATGGTTCGCTGCCTCATGCGCGAGACGGACGAGAACGGTCTGAAGCTGCGGCTGAAAAACCTGCGTATCCACAAAGACAAGCTGCTGATGATACTTAAAATCGGGCTTCCCGCCGGATTCCAGGGAACGGTGTTCTCGCTCTCGAACGTTGTTATCCAAAGCTCCATAAACCTGTTCGGCGAGGCGGTCATTGCGGGTAACTCCGCGGCGGCAAGCATCGAGGGATTCGTCTACATGGCAATGAACTCCTGCTATCAGTCCACGCTGTCGTTCACCAGCGCGAACATTGGCGCAGGGAAATACGAGCGTATCAACAAGATACTTCGCTGCGGACTGCTGTGCGTGGTGGCGGTGTGGGCTATCCTGGGTCTCGGCGTTGCGATGACGTTCAGCCGGCCGCTGCTCAGTATCTACACCTCCGGAGACGAGGCGATAAACGCCGGCGTGCGCCGTATGATGTACGTCTGCGGCACATACTTCCTGTGCGGCATTATGGACGTCATGGTTGGCTCCCTGCGCGGAATGGGCTATTCAGTCACGCCGATGATAGTTTCGCTGCTCGGCGCATGCGGACTCAGGCTTGTGTGGCTCGGGACGGTGTTCCAGATGGAGCAGTTCCATACGCCGGACACTGTGTACCTGTCCTATCCGGTTTCCTGGGTGATAACGGTCGCGGCGCATGTTATCTGCTTCTTCATATGCCGGAGAAGGCTCAAAAAAAAGGTCCAGCTCCGGAAAACGGAAAGCGTTCCGGAGGCGCGGTGAGTTGAATTCCGGCGGCGGTTACGGCAATTATTTAACAACGGGCAGGCAGTTTGTCTGCCCGTGTTTGTTTTGTTGCAAGCGTATGCTTCGGACTATAATTCTGTAATCTTTTGTTTTTCTGCACAAAAATAATTTAATGTATATTGCATTTTATATAGATTTATGCTATAATCAATATATCAAATGCCAAATGCGGGAAATCCCCGCGAGCCAACTCAGGGAGGGTATACTGCGCATGCTCTCAGACAAAAACAAACTCCGTACGCTCCTGCTGAGCGACGACCTCGACATACGCCACAAACTACAGAATATACTGATTACTATAAGCATGGCGGGCTGCGCCGCGTCAGTGGTGATCTCCTTCGCGACGCAGATGAGTCTCGCGGGGAACCTTGCCTCCTTGCTCGGGCTGCTTACGCTGTCCCTGGCGTTCTATCTCTCGGTTATTCGCAAAAAGAAAGAAGCTGCGTACTATCTCATTACTATTGCGGTAAATCTGGTGCTGTTCCCGCTGATGTACATGCTGAACGGGGGAGTCTACAGCGGAATGCCCCTCTGGCTCGCATTCGGGCTGGTGTTCCCGTGGTTCGCGATGGACGGCGCCAGGTGCTGCGTGATGTTCGCGCTTGACCTTATCGCCGCGCTTGGCTGCCTTGCAGTCCAGATGTTCTTCCCGGAACTTATCCTGCTCCCCGAGGGCGACCTCACAAAAATGGCCGTGCTTGACGTAGCCCAGGTGATGGTGACGGTTCCGGTGATGATCGGGCTTACCGTTAAGTACCAGAGCGTAGTTTTCAAGCGACAGCAGCGCAAAATGGAACAGCAGGAAAAAAAGCTGCTGGAAGCGATGCGCACCGCCGACCGTGCTAACGAAGCCAAAACATCCTTCCTCGCAAGCATGTCGCACGAGATACGCACGCCCATCAACGCGGTCCTGGGAATGGACGAGATGATACTACGGGAAAGCAGCGACGAGTCTATTCTGAGCTATGCGGCGAATATCCAGTCCGCCGGGCACTCTCTGCTATCGGTGATAAACGATATCCTCGACCTGTCGAAGATAGAATCCGGCAGGCTGGAGCTTCTAACCGCAGAATACAGTACGCAGCAGCTAATGAACGACTGTTACAGCATGATGATAATGCGGGCTGAGAAAAAAGACCTGCTGCTTGAGATAAAGAACGATCCTCAGCTTCCCGCGAAGCTCGCCGGTGATGAAGTGCGGCTGCGGCAGGTCATACTGAACCTGCTGACAAACGCCGTGAAGTACACCTCTGCGGGCGAGGTTACTATGCGCGTTGATTTCAAACATACCGCTGAAAACGAGATCATGCTGAAAATATCCGTCCGCGACACCGGAATGGGTATCTCGCAGGAGAATCAGCAGAACCAGCCGGCGTTCCGCCGGCTGGACGAAATGACCAACCGCCACATCGAAGGCACCGGTCTTGGGCTCAATATAACAAAGCATCTCACTGAAATGATGGGAGGTACCATCGCGGTGCGCAGCACGCTGGGCTCCGGCTCGGAATTCACTGTGGAGATACCGCAGCGCGTGGTGTCATACGAACCGGTCGGGGTGTTCATCGAGAACCGCCGAGCCGCCAGCGGTCAGAAAGAGGAGTATCACGAGCGCTTCCGGGCGCCGGGAGCAAGGATCCTGGTAGTGGACGATGTGAAGCTCAATATAGATGTTATAAAGGGACTGCTCCGTCTGACGCAGATACGGACCGAATCCGCCTACAGCGGGCGCGAGTGCCTCGGGCTGGTTTCGCGTACGCACTACGACCTGATATTCATGGATCATCTTATGCCTGATATGGACGGCATTGAGACCCTGAAACAGCTCCGTGCACAGGATGGCTCTCCCAATGCCGGAACCCCGGTTATCGCGCTGACCGCCAACGTGATGGTCGGGGCGCGTGAGAAGTACGCCGCCTGCGGATTTACTGACTACCTCGCAAAGCCGGTGCAGAGCGACCGTCTGGAATCGGTGCTGCTTGAGTACCTGCCGCGGGAGCTGATCCTTCCGATAACTTCCGGCTCGGAAACGCATGAAGCCGCCTCCGGCGCAAGGGAGCTTCCGGAACTGAACGCTGCTGCGGGAATAAATTGCTGCTGCGGCGACGAAAAGCTGTTCCGCAGGATCATTGGAATGGCGGATATGACCTCGCGGGCGGAATCGCTGGAGAAGGCTCTGGATAACTCCGACTGGAAGGAGTACGCGCAGACCTGCACCGAGCTTTGCAGCGCTGCCGCGGCGGTGGGAGCTGAACGTCTGGCTCAGTCCGCACAGTACGCCGCGGATCTTCTTGCAGCCGGGAACATCGCTGAGCTAAGGTCGCATGAGCGGCGGCTGATATCGCATTGCAAAAGCTTTGACGAAGCGGCGGCAGCTTACATACAAAAATTTACCGAGAACGGAGAGAAATACTGATGAAAAAGAGAATAATGGTAGTCGACGACGACAAGATAACGCTTAAGATGTGTAAATTTATTCTGGAAAAGCAGGATCACGAGGTGGTGACTGCCGAGTCCGGAAAGCGATGCCTGGAGTTCCTGAGAGAACCCTCCAACCCTCGGATAGACTGCATTCTGCTTGATATCGAAATGCCGCTGCTAAACGGGTTCAACACGCTTTCAAGCATTCGCCAGTCGGAGAAGCTTAAGGATATCCCGGTGATGTTCCTGACCGCCTCCGCCACACAGGAAACTGTCCGCGAGGCGATACGGCTGGGCGTCACATCTTACCTCAGGAAGCCCTTCCTGCCGAAGGAGCTTACCGATAAGGTAGCCACACTGCTCGGCTCCGAAGCATGAAATACAACATCTACTTTGAGCTTGCGGCAGCGGCTCTGCTGGTGGTGCTGAACCTGTATGTATATCTGCAATATCCGTCGGATTCGCCAAGCAACCGGCATTTCAAGCGGCTCGCAGGAGTGCTGTTCCTTGCAGTGACCCTGGACGTCGTGACCGCGATAACCATAAGCTATGCCGACAGCGTTCCGATATGGCTCAACACCGTGCTCAATACTATTTACCTGATCTCCGACGTGTTCCTTGAATGTCAGTTCGTGATCTACTGCACCTGCGCCATCTACGGCACGGCGCGGCACCGCCATATTCCGGAGTTCACGCTCGGCGCGGCGGGGGCGATGGTCGTACTGCTCGCCGTCAACATCTTCACCGGGTGGATATTCTCATTTGATGAGACGGGATACGTTCACGGTCCGCTTTACCTTTTGATACATGTGATCCCGATAGCTGCGATAATCATTACAAGTATAATGATGATCGTGAATTTCAGAAAATTCAGCAGTGCGCAGCGCATTTCGGTATCCGTGTATATTCTCGTACTGATCTCCGGACCGGTTGTGCAGCTTATTTTCCCGAACGTGCTGTTTACGCTGTTCACGGTATCCATCGGTCTGATGATGCTGATGTTTGCGATGGAGACCCCGGATCTCAAGGTGCTCAAGCGAACCATGAAGGAACTCCGCGACACCCGTGACGAGGCGGAGGAGGCCATGGCGGCGGCACAGAGCGCCAGCCAGGTCAAGACAGAATTCCTGAGCACTGTCTCTCATGAGATACGCACGCCTATCAACGCCGTGCTGGGCTTCAATGAAATGGTGCTGCGTGAGTCCCGGGACGAAGAGATCACGCGGTATTCTGAAAATATCCGCAGCGCCGGCAAGACTCTGCTTGCAATGATAAGCGACATGATGGATTTCACCGAGATGGAGACAGGCAGCTTCCGTATTGAGGAAACGAACTACTCTGCGGCTTCCATGCTTTCTGATATCGCCGCTTTCGCGGGATACCACGCAAACAAAAAAGATATCGAGCTGCGGCTTGATTTCTCACCGGATATTCCCAGGACGCTCCATGGAGACAGCGTTCGCATAACCAGGATACTGAACGATCTGACCTCCAACGCGGTGAAGTACACAGAGCGCGGATGGGTGGAAATACAAGTCGGCTGGGAACCTGACGGCGACAGCGGCTGGCTGTGCGTTAAAGTCAAGGACACGGGCACCGGCATGCGCGGGGAGGACGTCGCGCGGATATCCTCGAGCTTCCTGCGAATGGACAAAAAGCGAAGTCAGAATATTCAGGGGATAGGTCTGGGACTTACCATTGTAACAAGGCTGCTTTCGATGATGGACAGCTTCCTGGAGGTGGAAAGCACCTACGGCAAGGGTACCTGCATGAGCTTCCGGCTGAGGCAGGGCGTTTCGGATCCAAGCCCGGTAGGCGATGCGGCGGCGCTGACGCGTCCCGGAGAGCTTTCGCGCAGCAAGCCGGGATTCACGGCTCCGCAGGCGCGGATACTCATAGCCGACGACAACGAGATGAACCTCGACCTTTACCGCCGCAGCCTGCGCGAGACCCGGGTCACGATAGATACCGCGGTGAACGGCGTGGAAGCACTTGAGCTTATTGGCAGGAACCGCTACGACCTCATACTCCTAGACCATATGATGCCGGTAATGGACGGCATGGAGACCCTGCGGACGATACAAAAGCAGGAGCTGTGTCCGGGCGTTCCGATAATCGTTGTTACAGCGAACGCGGTTTCAGGAGAGCGCAATATGTACCTCAACGCCGGTTTCGACGATTACCTTGCAAAGCCGGTTTCAAGCCGGCAGCTCTGGGATACTGTTATGAAGTACCTTCCCGCCGAGTATGTCCGCATGGGAGACGGCGAGCCGGCGTCCGGGTTCGCTGCGGCTCCGAAAAAAGGCGTAATGGAGCAGCTCGGGGAGTTTCTGGACGTCTCGTCGGCGCTGCAATATTGCTGCGACAGCGAGGAGCTTTATCTTGATATAGTCGGCACTTATCTTGAGGAGGACAGGTACGGCCTCATTTCGGAATATTTCGCCGCCAAGGATCTGGAGAACTACCGCATACAGGTTCATGCGCTGAAGAGCGGCTCCCGCACCATAGGGGCGAACGCGCTGTATGAGGAGGCTCTCCGGCTTGAGGAGGCGGCCAAGTCCGGCGATACCGGGTATATCACCGAGAACACGCGGCGCGTTCTTGAGCAGTACCGAATGCTTGCCGGGCGAATACGCGGCATACTTGCCGGCGGATCTGAAGCCGGTTCCTGCAATGCGGAAGGCAGAGTGCTGTATATCGAAAACGACCTGATGTTCCGCTGCCTGACCGAGCGTATGCTCCAGGAATACGGCGTGGCATCGGTAAGCAGCGGCGGGCAGGCGCTGGAGTATCTTGAGGGACATGTTCCAGAGCTGATACTGCTATCCGCAGGCGCGGACGATGTATCTCTGCTGAAGTCGCTGCGCTCTGACGGGCGGCTGAAGGATATACCGACGGTGGTCTACACGGCGGATCGTTCGCCTGCCGCAGAAGTGATGTTCCTGAATGCCGGCGCGGCAGACGTTATCCGCAAGCCTGCTGACGGAAGCGTGCTTTCAGCAAGGATAGGCAGACTGCTGGCGGCTGAAAAATCCTGCTTGGCATAAATTTGCCCCGGCTTTGATCTGTGTGGAATATTCCAGTGCGGCAAATATTCCCGGATTTCCCATGAGAAAAGGGCGCCTTTCATTGAAAGGCGCCCTCTGTCACTGCTCAGGAGCGTGTTAAGGTCTGACGCGCCGAGCCGTCATCACTCACCGCTCACTGACGCCGGATCAGGCTATACCCGGGAAACGATCAGCAGCCGCAGTTATTACCGCAGTTGTTGCCGCAGCCGCCGCAGCCATTGTCGCAGCCGTTACCGCAGCCATTGCCGCAGCCGCAGAACAGGATAAGAATAAGAATGATGATCCAGCAGCAGTTGCCGCCGCCAACGTTGAAGCATGACATATTCGTGTCCTCCTAATTACTATAGTAGAAATTTCCGCTTCCCTTTGAAGCTTCCGTTTCATAGTACATAGTATGCAGAGTTTGAAAATCTGTTACAGAAATTTTCCTGATGATGAAATAAATTCCTGATTTCTGCTCATACTATGTGTATCAACGAGGAGGTCAACAACATGAATTCAATAAGCGGATTTTCTGATAGTGCGGTGAAGGCGCTCAATTCGGCGCTGGGAGCCGCTATGGGATATGGTCACACCTATGTCGGCAGCGAGCACATGCTTTACGGGCTGGTAAGCGACGACAGCTTTCCGTCCGCGTCGGTGCTGCGGAGGTACGGCGTAGGTCGCAATGAAGTCCTTCGGCGGCTGGAAACGCTGGTCGGCAAGGGGAGACCTACCCGCCTGAGCATGAACGACCTCACGCCGCGTTCGCGCAGGCTGATGGAAAACGCGCTCTCCTTTGCCGCCGCCGAGGACAAGCGCAAGGCCGGGACGGAGCACCTTCTCCGCGCGGTGGTGCTCGACAGGGAGTGCTGCGCCTGGTCGATACTCGCGGAGCTTGGCGTGAATATGGTGAAGCTCGCGGGGGAGGTCTGCGCGCAGCGTTATGTCGAGCCGGACTTCCAGCAGAGCGAAAAGGAGCGCCGCGCTAAATTCCCGGCGCTCACGAAATACGGCAGGGACCTCACCGAGCTTGCAGCCTCCGGGAAGCTCGACCCGGTGATAGGCAGGGAGCAGGAGACCGACCGCCTTATAAGAGTGCTGCTGCGGCGCTGCAAGAATAATCCCTGCCTCATCGGGGACGCCGGAGTCGGCAAGACCGCCGTAGTGGAGGGATTCGCGCAGCGCATAGCGGCGGGGAGCGTCCCGCAGGGGCTTCTCGGGAAGCGGATATATTCCCTTGACCTGACGGCGATGCTCGCCGGGGCGAAGTATCGCGGCGACTTTGAGGAGCGCTTGAAAAGCGTGATAGAGGAAGCCGCCGGCTGTCAGAATGTGATACTGTTTATAGATGAGCTTCACAGCATTGTCGGCACCGGAGCTGCCGAGGGCGCGATAGACGCGGCAAATATTCTGAAACCCCAGCTAGCCCGTGGCGAGATATGTCTTATAGGAGCCACCACCACCGAGGAATATCGCCGCTTCATCGAGAAGGACAGCGCGCTTGAGCGGAGATTCCAGCCAATAATAGTGGAGCAGCCGACGGAAGCGCAGACTCTGGAGATACTCCGTGGAATGCGGCGCAGCTACGAGACCCATCATTGCGTTACGATAACCGACGCGGCGCTTGAGGAGGCCGTAAGGCTGTCGGTGAGGTATATCACCGACCGAAACCTCCCGGACAAAGCTCTTGACCTCGTGGACGAAGCGGCGGCGCGGGTGCGCTCGGGGGCTCTGAATGCTCCGTATGCCCGCAGGCTTTCGGAGGTACGCAGGGGGCTTGCAGTGGTAAAATCCGCTGCGGAGGCGGAGAAGCTCCGCAATGAGGAATACGCGCTGGTGAAGGCGCTGAGCAGCGGCATTGGCGCGGCAGTCGACCGGCAGGACATCGCATGCGCCGCCTCGGCGGTGACTGGTATCCCGGCGCAGAAGCTCTCGCAGGACGAAGCCGCGCGGCTCTCCGGGCTTGAGGAGCAGCTCCGCAGGCGCGTGGTAGGTCAGGATAAGGCGGTGGAGCTGGTCGCGAATGCGGTCCGCCGCGGTAGAACGGGGCTTAAAGAGCCGGAGCGCCCTACCTGCTCGTTTCTGTTCCTCGGGCAGACCGGAGTGGGAAAGACTGAGCTGGCTAAGGCGCTTGCCGAAGCGGTTTTCGGCGATGAGAAGCGCATGATACGCTTTGATATGTCGGAGTTCATGGAAAAGCACTCGGTTTCGAAGCTGATAGGGTCGCCTCCCGGCTACGTGGGATTCGAGGAGGAGGGGCAGCTCATTAAAAGGGTCAGGAGCGCTCCATATTCAGTCGTGCTTTTCGACGAGGTCGAGAAGGCTCACCCGGACGTGCTGAATCTGCTTCTTCAGATACTCGAAGAGGGGACTCTTACCGCCGCCGACGGCAAACGGGCGGATTTTCGGAGCTCCATTGTGATAATGACCGGAAACATCGGCGCGGAGCAGCTCTCTAAAAACACGCTGGGGTTCGGTTCGGGGCAGCAGGACGACGGGGAATCCGAAGTCTTATCGGAGCTGAAAAAGCGGTTCAGCCCGGAGCTTATCAACCGAATAGACAATGTGGTAGTGTTCCGCAAGCTGGGCGAGGAGCAGATGGAATCCATCTGCCGCATACTTCTGCGGAAGCTCACGGCGCGCGCTCAGCTCTGCGGCATAGAGCTGAGCTTCACCAACGACGCCGTGAAGCACCTCTGCCGTGACAGCTCCTCCGGAAGGGAGCGCGGCATGGGAGCGCGTCCGCTCCGCCGGACGATCACCGCGGAAATCGAGAATATGCTCTCCGGAATGATGATCTCAGGCGGGCTGAGAAGCGGCTCCAGAGCGGAGGTCTGCGAGCAGTCCGGACTGCTTTCTGTCAGGGTGCTTTCAACTCAATAAAAAAATTTCAACTTTTTTTGAAAAAACACTTGACAAATCACATTCAATGTGATATAATTGATGAGTACTCAAGAGAAAACCTCCTGAGTACTGATATCGCGGGATGGAGCAGCTCGGTAGCTCGTCGGGCTCATAACCCGAAGGTCGTCAGTTCGAATCTGGCTCCCGCAACCACTTGTAAAGCCTTTATTCATGCGGTTTCGCTGAATAAAGGCTTTTCGTTTTATATGCCCTAGATACGGTTTTATAGCAGTTTTTATAGCAGTTGTATTCCTCAGACCTGATTACAGCACGGTTTACGCCCTCTTGATCCTTTCAGGAGGGCGTTTTCTCTTTATTCACCAAAAACTCAGCCTGATAGTTGTGCATTTTTATTCCTTTATTTGCCACTGCCATTCCCCGCTCTACCCGCCCCACACGGCTAGTCTTTTCTTTTTCCGGTAAGGCTGATCGATGTTTTCGTAAACAGCGTTCATGTTTATGATGATAAAATCATCGTGCTGTTCAACTACAAGGACGGCGAAAAGTGCATCAGCCTTGACGAACTCGGTGATAAAGAAAAAAGCCGAACACTCAAAATAAGTGTTCGACTTTAATTAAGTCTGGTGAACCATAACAGCGCTTATACGAACAATCCGATACTTTTTCTATTGCTTCTGTATCGCCAAGCATGAGCTTTGTATCTATGTCTCCTTTATTCAGGCCGCAAAGATTGAACACTATACGAACCCTGTTATCGTCATAAACATAAACTGCGCTGAGGAACGAATCAAATAATCGCTTCTGAAACCTCTTATCCTTTATGTTGCCGTCACGGAAGCTATCTAGCCAACCACCTATCTGCTCTTTGCTTACTGTTATTGTGTCAGCTTTCAGCAACGTAATGTTGTTCTCTATTTTGGATTTTTCACTCTCAAGCTCCATAAGTCGTTCCTTAGTGCTGGGCGTAATTATCCCCTGCTCTATTGCTGCCATGAGGTTTTTTATAGACTTCTCTGTTTCCGAAAGCTGCGTATTTAATATGGTCATATCACCATCGCTGCTATGTTCTTCCTGGTATTTTATCAAGGTATCAGCAAGCCATGTGATAACATCGTCCTGGAGGATATACGTCTGAACCAAGCGCGCAACCTCATATTCCAACTCGTCCCTGCGAACGTTCTTCTTAGAGCAACGAGGCTTTTCTTTTTTTCCGGAACAGCCGTAGTAATAATGCAGCAAACCGTTTTTCCCCGTGCCGGACAACCCCATCATGTGGTGTCCGCATTCTCCGCAGAAAAGCTTACCTGTCAAAAGATAATCACCGTTTATGCGGTGTCTGCCCTGTGGATTTCCTTTGGTACCAAGTATCCTTTGCACTTTCAAGAACATCTCCTTACTGATTATCTCAGGCATACCGCCTTCAACTCTAATGTTATCATAGATATACACGCCGGTGTATTTTTCGCATTTCAGTATTGACTGGAAGCTACTGCGCCCCCACTTATTACCCTTTCGTGTTTTCAGTCCGCGGTTATTAAGGTCAGTGTAAATGTCTACAAAAGAGTCTCCGCAAGCTACGCGTGTAAATATTTCCCTAACAACAGCTGCCGCAGGCTCGTCAATCTCATAGGTGCCACTCTTGCCGGACTTGTATCCATACGGAGCAGGACCATTGACTTTACACTTCATCGCATTATCTTCCATGCCGCGTCTTATGTCTTCGGCCATATTCTCGCTGTAGAACTGGTTGACGTTCATCATCATTCTGAGCGCGAACCGACCGGCGGCATTGTTTCCGAATTCTTCTTTCGCATAATACAGCTTTACACCCAGCTTTTCCATATCGTTTTCAAAAGTCAAGGCATTAACCATGTTACGCGCTATTCTGTTGGACTTATAAGCGACAATGTTTGTAAACTTCCCTTTTTTCGCATCACGTTGCAGTCGAAGAAACTGTGAACGGTTCTCCGTCCGACCAGATTGAGCAGCGTCAGAGTATATCTCGGTAACTTCCAGCCCCTGTTGAGCGGCAAACACTTTGCATTCAGCAACCTGTTGCTCTATGCTTTCTTCACGCTGATTATGGGAGGAGAATCGAGCGTATATAACTGCAATATTGGACAAAGGCTTATCCGTTTTACGCGCCATAATACTCCACCGCTCCCTAATATTTAATGTTAAATTTCATTCGCTGTTACTGAAAATGACCATCCAATATCTATGGAATCTGAAAAATCTCCTATTTTTCTAATTAAGTCATAGACACTAAATATTTTATTGATTCCCTCTGAATAATTTGTATTTTGTAGTCTAGTAACACCCAAAGAGATATCAGTCCTGATTTTTGTGATGTCTTCTAATGAAATGTACCCTCGTGAAACTAATTCAACTTCGTTGCTGTATATCTTTCCCACCTCATTAACCATATTTAAGCAGCCGGAAAAAAGGATAAGAAACATTTGATGTATTCTATCCATATCATCCTTGGATAGTTGGGAACCATTTTCGGCACTATATTTTTTAGATATCTCGATAACCTTTTTCTTCGCTTCACCAAAAGTTAATTTTGTTGTTTTGCCGGTCACTTTACCCGCAACAGGTATAAATTCTACTTTGTAATAAGAATTAGGGTTCAAATTCCAGTTTATTGATGTGTCGCTTATATGTTCGTCAATCCATAAAAGCCTTCCAATAAACATCTCTAATTCATTGAACAAAGGACCAAAGTATTGTTTCTTGAATTTTGCCAAGCGTTTACGTTCCCTTTTTTCATTTGCTAGGTCAATAAATATAGACATAATAGCAGCAGCAATTCCACTACAGCCTATTCCAGACAATAGATTTAGCCATGGGTTTTCTGGAGATAGTAAGCAAGACGGAAGCATCAGTAATATAGAAATTATTATAGTTGCAATGTATAGTTTGATATTCATAAAGAAAACACCTCATCATCTACTGATAAATTTTAACATTTCCAACCAAAAACCTTTATAATATGCTATAATAAATATAGCAATGCCGGCACTGACTTTACAGAAAGGAAATATAACCATGGGTAAAGAGAATACCTCCGAGTCACTTGAGATAAGCGACGTAATTAATGCTGCCCTGATATTTGAACAGCTTGACAAAAGCGTTCAGAACGAAATTCTCGCCCTGCTGAGGGAAATGCTCAATAAGTGAGCCTAGGTCATGCCCCACCAATTCCGGTGGGGCATTTGTTACTGTGAAAGCGGGTTAACAATAACACCATGCGTTCCACTTGTTTGTTTGAAATACTTAGCTTCAATATAAGCGTTCTTTCGTTCATAGGTCAAGTTAATCCAATTATCATCTTCATACCCTATTATGTCTACCTCTGTTCCAAAATCAATAATGCCATAAACATAATATTCAGTTCCGGGTCTGCCATATGCAGGAGCGCCAGTTGCTGCTTCTTCTGTGGATATTGTAGTATCTGAAGTTTGGTCAATTGAATTATCAGAGGCTGGCGCTTCATCAGTAAGCAACAGAAGTCCTTCATATCCATACTGTTGCACCATTTCATCAATTGTCATGGTCTTTGATATGCCATTTTTTGTATCAATCATTATGCCTTTTTTCAGATCGGTGCTTTCCCATCTCATGTAATCATTAAGTCCATACGGTGTATGGACTGTTAATTTCACCGAATCAAGCCAGTATTCTTCGGAAATATCATGAATACATTGAATCGTTTCTGTAGTCACAGCCATAAACTGATATGATTCAAGATAGTCAACGGTCACATCTATATCCATACAGCCGTCCCCTAGTTCAGCTTTAACATCACCGCAGGCTTCCGTTAGCCAGTGCTTGAAATGAACTGTCGAGTATATAGCTTTAGCAACTTGGTCATATCGGGAAACGAAAGAGGTGGTAGTTTCAGCAGGCTGACTTGTAGCCAAGGTGCTTGAGGATATGTTATTATTCTGAGAACAACCACACAAAACCAAGAACATAACAACTATAATCGAAAGCGCTTTTAATTTCATAATAACTACCTCCATGATTATTTATCAGCAAGAATTCCTTTAATTTGAGCAATAATCATCTTCTGCTGCTCTGTACTTAACTGTGAAAACAGGGAATACAGAGTGACGAATTCTGCGGTCAATTTATCATTTTCTGGTATTTCAAAAGTAGCATTGGTTTCAAGCTCCTTGGGGACATCGAAGCCAAGTAGCCAAGCAGGCGACACATTTAATTTTTTGGCTATCTCTGCAGAAACTATGGCCTTGGGCTTACGCTTTCCATTTATGTATGCACTTATGGTCTGCTTTGAAACACCAATGCTATTCGCAAATTCTGTAAGGTTTCTATCTCCGAATGCTTCTTTGAAACGCTCATTAAAATTGGACACTAATTTCATGGTAAAGCCTCCGTAATGGATATAACTATTGTGACTGTATTATAGCACAGAACGACTACATTGTCAACAATTTTCGCAAAAAATAAAAAAAATGTCTACAAAGTAGTTGACAAATCGGAAATAAAGTGGTAATATATAGCTAGTCCACAATGTGGACAGAAAGGAGGGTAAAAAATGGATTCCAGAAAACTAAAAGGTATAGTTCTTCAGAAGTTTTTTTCTATAACCAACTTTGCAGCTGCAATGAAATGGTCTAGAAATAAGGCTACAAGGATTCTTAATGGTGTCAGCGAACCGACAATTGATGATATCGTTGGCATGACAGAGGTCCTTGAACTCGATGAAAAGACTTTTTTTGTTATTTTTTTTAGCAGGCTGTCCACAATGTGTACACCAACAGCTAGTTAAGGAGGGTGCAACAATGTTAACACAGAAAGAACAGGAAGAGCTTGAAGCTCTGAAAAAAGATCCGTTAGTTAAGCTTGCAACCAAAAGCTTAAAGAGACCCGTTGACCCCGACAAGAAGCGTCTTTACCAGTACCGTTGGCTTCGCAAAAAGGGGCAGAAGATAGCAGAGGAAATTGAGCGCGAGCTCCCGGACAAGGAATGAAGAGGTGTGCCAATGGATGATATAAAAGTAGACACAGCGAACATACCGCAGCACATCTCGGATGCCATCTGTGACGACCTGCTGAAATCCATAAAGGAGTACATAAGGAAGAACCCCGGAGCGGCACAAGCCTTGGAAGAGCGCGGCAGAGCCTTATTCCAGCGCATAGCCGCTAAGAAAGCACAGGAAGCAAAGGAAAACAAGTGAGGTATAACCATGACAGCAACGAAGGAGCAGGAGCGCGAGGCGCTGGCGAAAATCAAGAACATAGTCGAAGAAGTCGGCGGAGCAGATAGCTATATCGGAATGGCGTTTGAAGGTTGTTTCGAGTTGGCCGAGGAAAACATCAACGAGGACGGCGGATATTCATGGCAGAGCAAATACCAGTCCGTGTGTGAAGAGCTTAACACGGTCAAGGCAGAACTGGAGCAGTCCCGCTCGGAGGTAGCAAGGCAGCATGCCAGAGCTACAACCGCAGAGCGCGATCTCCATGTATCCTGCATACGCGATTATGACTTACAGGCAATCAGGTTTTTTATAACGCAGCAGCAGGGAGCGGAGCAATCCAAAATAGCAAGCGCTACCGATGACCTCATCGCCAATATAGAGCGGCAGGACAGCTACGAATACACCCACGCATGTGAAACAATCAAAGAAGCAAAGAGAAAGCTCTCACAGTATAAGAAGCTTCTTTCGAACCTGGCAGAGATAAAAGGGGTAAAAACCGGAGGTGACACAAATCATGTCAATGCTTAAATGTTCAAGGTGCGGTGATGACAACCTTTACGTATCGTCCAGCTACGACGGACTTGACTGCAACAGCTTACAGGGGGACGGTTCTGGCTTTAACTCCAAAATCACGTTAACCTGTGCTAAGTGCAACTGCGTCTACGTAATAGGGCGCATTCGCAACGAAATGGATTTCACCGTCGACACAGACGCGAACCATTTCACTTACGAAAACCTTGGCGAATCCAGAAAGTTCCCCAAGGTATCGGAAACATCTGAAATAAAGGTCAACGAGTCACAGAAAGCCATTCTGAAAAGAATTCTATTCAAGGAGCTGGACCAGGTCCGCGACTACTGGGATAAGCGGAATGCGATGCTCAAGGAGCTGCACGATAAGAAGGTAGTTGACGCAGGAAAAAGAATCGTGCAAGCTGCCGAGGACAAAGCAAAGAACATCGAAGATCTGATAAAGCAGCTGAGCAATTAGCCGGTTAAAATACACCAAATTTCAAAGGAGAATACCGATGAACAACGAGAAAAACAAAGCAGAGTTCCTAAATCTGCTCAGGTCAACGAACCGGGACGGAATTGAAAACCTTATCGAATGGCTGGAAAGCACCGACTTCTTCACGGCCCCCGCGTCCACCAAGTACCACGGAGCATATCCCGGCGGATTGCTCCAGCATAGTATCAACGTTTACAATCGCCTCCATGATGAGGTGTTTCGCTATGGGCAGTATGCTAAGTACTATGATTCCAAAATTCTGGTTTCCCTGCTCCATGACGTATGCAAGGCGAATATGTACGTAGAATCGTCGCGGAACGTCAAGGACCCAGTTACAGGGACATGGTCGCAGGTTCCGTGCTACACAGTGGACGAACAGTACCCATTCGGTCACGGTGAAAAGAGTGTATACCTCATCAGCAAGCATATCCGACTGACAGACGAGGAAGCGATGGCAATACGCTGGCACATGGGCGGATTCGACCAGTCGGTCAAAGGCGGAAGCTATTCCGTCGGATATGCTTTTGAAAAATACCCGCTTGCGTTATTACTGCACATAGCAGATATGAAAGCAACATATCTCGACGAAGAAAGAGGATAACCTACACAAGCTCGTTTCGTGGTCGCGAGCAGAAATAAGACCACAGCCATAAATTTAATCGAAGGAGGTGAAAACATGACAAAAGGCAAGACGCAGGTCGGGTATATCTACTTAAAGACCTCTGTCGAAGAGTGTAGCAAATGGGGCGGTATGGGTATCTGTGACCATTGCAACCAGGCTTCAAGCGAAGGCTATCTTGTCCCGGTCCTTAACCACTGGCTCTGCCCCGACTGTTTTAACAGCTGGGCCAAGCGCGCAACATACTATCCCGAAGATATCGACTACGAATCAAGGACGACCGCCTACTACGAAAGAATTCTCGGCAACACATAACTTTTTGGAAGGAGCAAACCCAAATGAAAGAAGGTAGAACCCTCAAGCAGCTGGCATTTGAAATCCAGCGGCAGAGCAAAGCCAAAACAGACTACCTCGCAGATGTTTCCAATGTAGAGGTGGTACCCTTTGATAACGGACCTCAGTTCGTTATCCACGGCGAAGCAGATATGTACTTCGGTATGGGCGAAAACGCCCACCGTCAGATAGGCGCTTACACCGGTATTCCTGCCAGCTACTATGACAAGCTGATGACATCTCCGCGGCTTCTGGCTGAGAACGTCAACCATTGGCTGAAAGATAAGGCAGTACAAGCACAGCTTAATCCCGAACGCCGAATGATACGCACGCTTGACGGCAATGTTCGAGCATTCCTGTCAGACAGGTACAGACGTATTGACAATGAAATGGTTGCAGAAGCAGTGCTTCCTGTTATCGGTAAAATGGCCGGCGCTGACATCAAGTCCTGCGAAATCACAGACGACCGCCTGTATCTGAAAGTTGTCAACGAACGTCTTACATCGGAAGTATCAGTCGGAGATGTGGTGCAGGCCGGTTTCATGATTACCAACTCCGAAGTTGGACTTGGTTCAGTGAATGTATCTCCGCTGCTCTATCGCCTTGTCTGCACTAACGGCATGATTGCCGCCGATCGCAACATGGGCAAGTATAAGAAAACCCATGTTGGCCGTATCAACGAAAGCAATGTTGATATGAGCATATTCCGCGATGAAACCCTTGAAGCAGATGATCGCGCGTTTATGATGAAGCTTCAGGACGCCGTCCGCGCAGCTATTGATGAAGTCAGATTTGCACAGTTAATCGACCAGCTCCGCGAAGCTAAGGACGCGAGAATAGAAGCAAAGCTCATACCCAAGGTAGTTGAGCTTACAGCGCGTGAAGTAGGCATACAGCAGAACGAGCAGGACAGCGTTCTCGGACATCTTATCGAGGGCAAGGACCTGTCACTCTATGGGCTTGGCAATGCAGTAACCCGCTTTGCGCAGGACGTTAAGTCCTATGACCGCTCCACAGAACTTGAAAGTATAGGTTATAAGGTCATCACCATTGCGCCGACAAGATGGAAGAACATTCTGTCAACAGCAAGGAAGGAGACAATATGAAATTTGCAGAGGAAATGACGGAACAGCAGCGCAACGAAACGCTGAACGAAATCAACGATACTATCGAGGGCAAGAACAACCTCATCGTAGTAACACAGCTCCCTATCATTCAGGAACAGCTTGCTGCTATCAAGGTTCAGTTTGAGGAAGCTGCCGCGCGTGCCAAGGAGCTTGAATGCACCGAGGAAAATCTTTCGGAGATAAAAAAGACCAGGGCAAACATCACCAAGGTGTTTGCTTCCCTGGAGGAGCGCCGCAAGGAAGCCAAGCGCGCCATAATGGCTCCTTATGATGAATTTGAAAAGGTCTACAAGTCGTGTGTTACAGACATCTACAAGCCGTGTGACACAGAACTGGCGGCCAAAATAAAGGCGGTTGAAGAATCTCTGAAAGCTGATAAGCGAAAGTACGCCGCTGAATTCTTTGCCGAAAGCGTAAGAGCAGCCAATATCGACTTCCTTACACTGGAGCAGACAGGGCTTACAATAGGGCTGACAACAAGCAAGAAGTCAATCAAAGAGAAGATAGGCGCTTTTGTAGCTAAGGTAACCGAGGAACTTGCGCTCGTTGAAACGCAGGAGTTTGCAGACGAAATCCTTGTTGAGTATAAGCAGTCGCTCAACGTGGCCAATGCGATAACCACAGTTACTAATCGTCACAAGGCGGCAGAAGCCGAGCGGGTTCGTAGAGAACAGCTGCAGAAACAGCGTGAAGCAGAAGCGGAAGCCGCTGCAATGATAGAAAAGATTGCTGCCGCTCCTGTTACGCCGCTCCCTGTCCCGACAGTTGAAATGGTCGCCGAGCCGCCTGTTCAGTCTGAAGATGAACCTATACTGGAGCTGACATTTACAGTCCGTGGCACACGCGATAAGTTGAGAGCGCTCAAGGCTTATATGCTCGATAACGGCTATGACGTGAGGTAAACAAAATGGCGAAGAAAAACATAGTTATACGCAAACAGCCCAAGTTTTCGGCTACCTTGCAGACTGATACATACCAGCGCCTGATAAATAACACCCTCGGAGATCCCGACCGCGCTAAACGCTTCATAGGGTCTATAACATCTGCGGTCGCGGTCAACCCTGCGCTCCAGGACTGTGAAGCAGGAACGATACTTGCCGGCGCGCTCCTCGGCGAAAGTCTGAACCTTTCGCCGTCACCGCAGCTGGGACACTACTATCTCGTTCCGTTCAAGGTCAAAACCAAGGAAGTTGACATGGAGGGCAACGACATTTACGTTGCCAAAGCGCAGTTCATTCTTGGCTACAAGGGCTATATTCAGATGGCGCTTCGCTCCGCGCAGTACCGTTCTCTTAATGTCGTGGCAGTCAAAGCCGGCGAATTCGTAAGCTGGAACCCGTTCACAGAGGAGCTTATTTGCAACTGGAGCAAAGCCGATAATCGGGACGACCTGCCGACAGTAGGCTATGCGGCCTGCTACGAATATCTTAACGGATTCCGAAAAACCATTTACTGGAGCAAGGAAAAGATGCTCGCACACGCCGACAAGTACAGCGCTGCATTTTCGGCAAGGGATTATGAGCGGCTGCAGTCCGGAAACGTGCCTGATGATGAAATGTGGAAGTTTTCATCGTTCTGGTATAAGGACTTTGATGCGATGGGCATGAAAACAATGCTCCGCCAGCTCATAGGTAAATGGGGCGTTATGAGTGTTGACTTCCGTGCTTACGAAAACGACGGCAAGGCGCTGAATATTGACACGGCCGGGAACATCGCACCGGACACCAATGACGGCTCAATGCCGCTCATTCCGCCGGGAATCCCTCCCATTCCCGAAGCCGAGAACACTGCTCAGGCGGTCAACCTTAACGACTTATGATACCACCGTTTGAGATAATCTCGACCGGTTCTCAGGGCAACGCCGTGGTTCTCAATAAGATAATACTTATCGACTGCGGCGTTTGCTTTAAGAAACTCGAACCGTATTATCACGACCTAAAGCTGGTTTTGCTTACGCACATACACAGCGATCACTTCCACAAAACAGCGATAAAGATGTTGGCAAGCGAGCGCCCGACCTTAAGATTTGCTTGCGGGAAATGGCTTGTAAGCGACCTGCTGAATTGCGGAGTCCCAGCAAGACAGATTGACGTGATTGAACCCCGCGTCATGTATGACTATGGTGCTTGCAATATCATATCATTCCCCCTGTCGCACGATGTGCCGAACTGTGGATGGAAAATACACTTTCCTCAAAGCAAGATAATCTACGCGACCGACACGGTCAACCTCAACGGTGTAAGCGCTCCTGGCTATGACCTGTACCTGATTGAAGCCAACTATGAGGAGCAGGTTATCTGGGAAAAGATACGCGAAAAGGAAGCCAACGGCGAATTCGCATACGAACGCCGCGTGCTTCGAACACACCTTGCAAAGTCCAAATGCGATGACTTCCTGCTGCGTAACTGCACGGCAAAATCAGAGTTCGTGTATATGCATTGCCATCGGGACGAAGATGATACAGAAAGGAAAGAAGAATGTACAACAGAGTGATTATGATGGGGCGAATCGCCAATGACCCCGAACTGAGAACAACCCCAAGCGGAACTAACCTCTGCACATTTCGACTTGCCGTTGAGCGGCGATATCAGGCACAGGGCGAAGAGAGGAAGGCTGATTTCTTCAATGTGGCAGCATGGCGTGGTACAGGTGATTTCGTGCGCCAGTACTTTGCCAAGGGCAAGATGATTCTTGTGGAAGGCGAAATGCAGACAAGACCTTATACTGACAAGAACGGTACCCAATCAACGTGGTATGAGATAATCGCGGAACGTGTCAGCTTCACCGGCGAAAAGTCTGCCCCGCCTGCCGGCACAGCTGCACCGACATCTCCCACCACAAGCACCGCCGCACCCACGAATACAGCACCATCTGCTTCTACCTCACCCAACTCCTCGCAGTACAGCGCAGATGATGACTATCCGTTCTGATTGGCGGTGGTCTGATGGCAACAGGCAAAAGATACTACTGGATGAAGCTGAAAGAGGATTTTATGACCTCTGACACCGTAGATTACTTCATGTCGCTGCCGAATGGCGCTAACTATGTTGTCCTGTATCAGCTACTGTGCCTTAAAACAATCAACACTGGCGGCAGGTTATCCAGGCAGATAGGCGAGATAATCATTCCCTATGATGTTGCTAAGATACAACGTGACACAAAGTGGTTTACTACCGACACTGTACGTGTAGCAATGGAACTATACAAGAAGTTCGGACTAATATACGAGGATATGGACGGAGTTCTTGTACTTGCTGATCACAACAATCTTGTTGGAAGCGAAACCAATTGGGCACAGCAGAAACGAAATCAGAAGCTCAATTCCGGAGAAAAACAGCCACTTGACAGCGGAAACAAGGTGGAAAGTCAGGTGGAAAATTTCCACCCAGAGATAAGAGGTAAAGAGTCTAGATATAAAGATACAGATAGTAGAGAGGTGGAGGTGGCTGCTGAAGCAGCACCGCCAACCGCCTCCATTCCCTGTCCATTTGAAGAGATTCAAAAGCTGTGGAATGATATCTGCGTCAGCTTACCTCATGTCGATAACATTCAGTGCGAGCGCCGAAAGCTGGTGCAGGAGCGCTGGAATGAATACCCCTCACTGGATAAGTTCGAGGAAGTTTTCCGGAAAGTAGAAGCTAGTAGATTTCTCAAGGGCGACAACAAGAAGAACTGGATCATACAGTTTAACTGGCTGATGAAAAGCGACCACTTCACCAAAACCCTCGAAGGCAACTACGATGATTACAAAGCACCGCGTGACCCTAATTCATCATTCGATTTAGATGACCTCATGGACGAAATCAGAAAGCAATATCAGGACTGAAAGGAAGTGCTAAGAAGTGAAGTACATAGAATATGCGATAGCTGCTATCATCGGGCTGTTCTTAAGAACGATGGCAGCATACTCTATCGGGTGGACAACCTACCGTATCAACGGCAGAGATATCCTCATGGCTGTTTTGTGTATGGTGCTTGTGTGGTGCGTAAGGAGCATGTTCATGCCGGCGCCCCGGAAGCGCAAGAACAGGAGCGGCAAGAATGACCGTTAAATTTACGGTGGGCGGAGCTCCATTTGGCAAGCAGCGTCCCAGACATAACCGTTACACCAATACCACCTATACCCCGAAAGAAACGACCAATCATGAAGCCCTTGTCGCTATGATATACAGAATGCAGTATGGACAGACGAAGTTTGAGCCTGGAGTACCGCTGAAAATCACCGTCAGGGCGTACATGAGCATTCCCAAGGGTGCAACCAAGGCAAAGCGCAAACTCATGCTAGAGGGCACAATACGCCCGACTGTGAAGCCCGATTGGGACAATATCGGCAAGCTGGTAGCGGACGCCCTCAACGGCGTGGCGTACGATGATGACAAGTGCATATGTGCTGCCATCGTAGAAAAGTTTTACAGCGATGCTCCGAGGACGGAGATCGAAGTAACAGAATGTGTTGTCAATCCCGGCAATACATAACCAACTGACATAGAAGGAGCAAATCATGTCAACTGAAAAATTCGTTTACACAGAGGAAGTAACCGGTGAAATAGTCAATATCCCGGTGAAGCTGCTTCACCACCATCATGCAAACCCGCGCGGTCAGAATTACGGTGACCTGTCAGAGCTTACGGCAAGCATTAAGGCAAACGGAATTCTCCAGAACCTGACGGTTGTACCGTTCTGGTTCGACACTACCGGTGTTGGCTGCGACGATCCTAAGCAGCAGGCCGATATGGGGTATCTCGTTGTAATCGGCAACAGGCGGTTAGAAGCAGCCAAAGCAGCCGGACTTGAAACGCTGCCGTGCATTATCGCAAGAATGTCCAAGTCCGAGCAGGTTCAGACCATGTTACTTGAAAATATGCAGCGTGAAGACCTGACCGTTATCGAGCAGGCGTTTGGCTTCCAGATGATGTTGGACTTCGGCGACAGCGTAGCAGATATCGCTGAAAAGACCGGTTTCTCACAGTCCACGGTTCGCCGCCGCGTAAAGCTCATGGAACTTGACCATGATAAGCTGAAAAAATTTGAGGGCGCACAGTTCTCCCTTGAGGACGTTGACAAGCTGAACAAAATCGAAAGCATTGAGAAGAGAAATGAACTCCTTGAATTTGTCGGGACACCTAATTTCTCATTCAAACTCAAAAGCGCACTTGATGCGCAGGAATACGACAAGAAGCACCAGGCTGTCATGGATTATCTCCAGGAAAAGGGCTGCGAGCCTTGCCCCAAAAGTGTATTTGGCTATAAATATGAATCTTTTGGTATTATGGACGGTCTGACAAAAAAACTTAAGGAGGCTGTCAACAAATATGTTGACCTCTGCAAAAAGGATAGCATGACGCCGTATTACTGTGACTATTATGGCTCTATATCACTCGTTTATCTGGCAGCAGACGGAACCTCGTCTGATGAAAGAGAAGAGAAAGCGGCGAAAGAAAGAGCAATCATGAATCTGAAAAGCGATATGATGAAAAAGACAAATCATAACGTTTGGCAGCTTCGCTTCGACTTCATAAAAAATTACGGCAAGGCTGCTGCCAAGAAGAATCTCAAGGTTATTGTAGCCCTGTTTGCTAAGAGCTATGCTATACTCGACTATGGTACGGACGGTGATATGCGGCTGCTTCTCGGAATGCCGGCTAAGGATTATGAGGGTTCAGCTGATGATATGAGCGCAGCAATAGACAAACTGGCTGAAACCAATCCGGAACTGCTTATTCTGTATCTGTTCTACCTCACACTTGATGACGGTCCCCAAGGGGGCTACCTTAACACATGGCTGACAAATGGAAGCTATTTTGATCCCAATGAAGATCTTGACAAGATTTACGACAATCTTGAAAAACTCGGATATCAGATTTCTGACGGCGAAAAGGAATTAAAAAATGGCACATCGCCGCTCCAGAATCCCGACAACATGGTTTATAAACTCGAGGTGGAAAAAGATACACCGGTGCCGCTTGATAAGTTCCTTACTGACGTTCGCACCTTTAATGCGTTTAAGCGCGCTGGAGTAATTGACTCCGAAGACCTTATCGTAAAGGAGAAGTCGGGTAAGCTGTCGGCCATCAGTGATGAAATCTATAACCGCGCTGTCGACATGGCGAAGAAGAACGGCGTAATTCTTCCGAGGAGAAAGACTGATGAGAAATAATGCAAGTTCGGAATCTGACAAAGGCAGAAGACCGCTTGCGGTAACCGACAAGGGGCATGGCTCATGCCCCTTATGCGGGAACCTTGTTAGCCGGTACAGAAACGGTCACGAAGTTCAAAGTTGCCAGCTCTGCGGGCTAGCGCTTGACTGGGAGGAGAAAACAGATATGAGTATTGAACAGACCAAGATTGAGTATGAACGCTGTGTGAAGCAGTTCGCAACGCACAAGGCGAAGCTGATAGAAGACACCGACCGCTACTTCATGGTCGACTGGCGCAGAGCCGACGGCAGTAGCAACTACTATGTTAACTTCGCCCTTGATAAGAAAAATGGTACCTTGATTATCAGCGGTGATCTTGGCGCTTGCATAGCCGCTTGGCATAACACGCTTACCCCAACACAGCTCAATTCGTACATACGTCACGATGTTGGATATTTCATCAGCAAGTTCCAGGCGTCGTCTGATAAGTACACCTACGATGAGGAGGATGTATTATCCGACATTAAGGAACTCTTCGAAGATCGCGATATAGAAATCGTTTCAGGCGTTGATTATGATGACGAAGAGGATTTCTGGGAAAGAATCAAGGAAGAGGTGACTCGAAGCTGTGATGGTAGGATATATCGTCCGACAGCAAAGCTTGTTGAATTGATTGAGGACTATGACCGCGATTGCTGGGAATGGCTCTACCATTGTGGAGAGCGCATTGATACGCGCGTGTATCTGTGGGTTTACAGTTTTGACCAGGTTCTCAGGCAGCTCGGATATGTCGGAGGTGGCAAAAATGGATCATTACATTAAGCGTGAGGACACAGAGAAAGCAATAGCGACTATCCGTTCTGACGGAAACAGGAGATGGCCAATGACCTACGAAAATTTTATTGCAAACAAAGCGATAACAACAACATCTTCCGGAATAGCCGTCTCCCGTGAAGAACTCAACACCATGCTTTTCGACTTCCAGCGCGATATCGTAAGGTGGGCGCTGGCGAAAGGCAGGGCGGCGATATTCGCAGACTGCGGCGACGGAAAGACCGCAATGCAGCTCGAATGGGCTGAACAGATACGCCGCAGGACAGGCGGTAAAGTTCTGATAGTAGCGCCGCTGGCGGTATCGGCGCAGACCCAGCGCGAGGGTGAAAAGTTCGGAATCAGGGTGAATATCTGTGCTTCACAGGCTGACGTGACCGCCGATTCCGTGAACATCACAAATTACGAAAAACTGGATAAGTTCGTAGCTTCCGAGTTCACAGCGATAGTTCTGGACGAAAGCAGCATTATCAAGAGCTTTTCCGGAAAGATACGCAACCGGATAATCGGAATGTTCGGTAAAACGCCCTACAAGCTCGCATGCACCGCTACTCCCGCGCCGAACGACTACATGGAGCTCGGCAACCACTCTGAATTTCTCGGCGTAATGACCCGCGCGGAAATGCTCGCAATGTACTTCGTACATGACGGCGGCGAAACCTCGAAATGGCGGCTTAAGGGGCATGCTGCTGACCTTTTCTGGCGCTGGCTTTCAAGCTGGTGCGTGGTCATGGACGACCCGAAGAAGCTCGGTTACAAGTGCGATGGCTACGACCTGCCGAAGCTCAGCGTGCATGAAATCGTCGTTGACGGCGAACACGCTGAAAACGTTGCACTGTCGCTCACGGAACGCCGCGAAGCCCGCAGGGGTTCTCTCGCAGAACGCTGCAAAGCCGCCGCAGATCTGGTGAATTCCTCTGACGATAGCTGGCTGTGCTGGTGCGACCTCAATGCCGAAGCAGATGAACTTCATCGACTGATACCCGGCAGCGTGAATGTGCAGGGTTCTGATACTCCGGATTTCAAGACGAAATCCATGCTGGACTTCGCCGCCGGAAATCTGAAGTGCCTTATCACAAAGCCGAAAATCGCAGGCTACGGCATGAACTGGCAGAACTGCCATAAGGTCGTTTTCGTGGGGCTTTCGGATAGCTTCGAAGCTTACTATCAGGCCGTGCGCCGCTGCTGGAGATTCGGGCAGAAGTCCGACGTTGACGTGTATATCATCATTTCAGCGCGGGAGGGCGCAGTCAAGGAAAATATCGAGCGCAAGCAGCGTGATAACGAGCAGATGAAAGAACATCTTATTGAACTCACAAAGGATATCACCCGCCGGGAACTCACGGCTACGGTGAGAATATCCACAGAATACGAGCCGCACAAGGCAATGCGGCTCCCAGAATGGGAGGAAATGAAACACTATGCCTGATGTAATAAACCAGACAATCGGCGAGAAATACGCGCTGTATCACGGCGACAGCTGCGAGGTAATCAAGGGACTGCCGGACAACTCCGTGCATTATACGATATTTTCGCCGCCGTTCGCAAGCCTTTACACCTACTCCAACAGCGACCGGGATATGGGCAACTGCAAGAACGACGAGGAATTCTACGAGCATTTTAAATACCTCGCGGCGGAGCTTTACCGGGTGACCATGCCGGGGCGGCTGTTGTCGTTCCATTGCATGGATCTCCCGAAGATGAAAGAGCGCGACGGCGTTATCGGGCTGAAAGATTTCCCGGCGATACTCCGCCAGGTGTTTGAGGACTGCGGATTCATCTATCACAGCCGCGTGACGATATGGAAGAACCCGGTCACGGAAATGCAGCGCACAAAGGCGCTCGGGCTGCTCCACAAGCAGATAAAGAAAGACAGCGCCATGAACCGTCAGGGAATCCCCGACTACATACTCACGATGAGGAAGCCCGGCGACAACCCGGAGCGCGTGACCCATACAGACGAGAGTTTCCCCTGCGACGTCTGGCAGCAGTACGCAAGCCCGGTATGGATGGATATCCGGCAGTCTGATACGCTCCAGAAGAATTCAGCCCGGGAAGAAAAGGACGAACGGCATATATGCCCCTTGCAGCTTGAGGTTATCCGCCGCTGTATTGAGCTCTGGACTAACCCCGGAGATATCGTGCTTGAACCTTTCGGCGGTATCGGCAGCGTGCCGTATGTGGCGAGGACGCTCGGCAGACGTGCAATAGCCTGCGAGCTGAAAGAAAGCTATTACCGCCAGATGGTGGCGAACGTTGAGAAAGCTGAAGAAACTACGTGCATGAATGTTGGAGGACAGGTCACTTTTTATGACCTCGATACGCCGGGAATGGAGGACTAACACATGGCAGGAACAAGCACTACAAGGGAAAGAAAAAGAGGTGTAGACGTGGCATGACGGAAACAGGTGGTATATCTACCGAAGAATTGGCGAACGGCTTGTTAAAAAGTGTGGAGTTTTTTACATCGGCCAGTATTTTCAATCCTCAAACGTCGGAAAGCAACAGAATCAAGAAATCCACTGCCGAGGAACGACGCTTAAAATCCAAAAATCTTCGGTACAAAAAGTCAATCGCAGCAGGTCTTAACATCAACGAAATAAATGACGAACTGTATGAAATAGGCTCCGAATGTGAGAACGCACGATACGCTGTGGACAACGACGAGGTGCTTATTGAAGCCTGCGATGGCGACGAAGAGGAAGCATACGAATTCCGTATGATGTTCTCTGACCTGTCCGGCGACTGCGAACGGCTTCAGAATATCTTGAATGATGAATATGTGACGGAATATTTCGACACATTCTTTTCCAGGATAGCCGACAGCTCCGTTACGCTACTTGGGTTCGACTGCTACGAAGATGATTATTACGCGCTTTGCGGGTATGATTCTTGTTTAGCAAAGACGGAAAGCCAAAAGAAACTCATGCGGCTGACAAAGGAGGAAATTATCAGCACGGCAAGTCAATGCTTTGGCGTTATATCAGCATTCCTTTCCATTAGATACAGGTATGATTATCTGAAATCAGCACTTGATGTCCTGAATAAGGGTAATGGTGCGTACTTAGAAGCTATCAAGGGTATAGAGGAAGCGTATGAAGATGTTCAGCGGTACAGAGATAGCTATAACTCTGAAGCCGAAAAAAGGTTTGACAAGCTGATATCGGCGCTTCCCGAAAGAATTTGGATCGAATAGGAGGCGATGAAATGAGTAATTATCTTGACATGCTGCATGACTGCTCAGAGCTGCGAAAGTTCATTACCGAAAATCCAGAACTGCCGATTGTTGTCCTGGTAGGTGATGAAACAAACACCGGCGATTATCAGTATGTGTACTGCACGCAGGTTAAATGCACCATAGGAGAGGTGCTTGACTGCGAGCTGCCTATTGGCGATGGCAAGGCATTCTACGACCGGGACGATTTTCGGGAGGAATTGGGCGACTTCCTTTGTGATCTGTCTGACGAGGAATTTGAACATGAACTGGAGAAGTATGAGCCTTACTGGAAAAAGGTTATCGTGGTCTGGGTCAATAATTGAAAGGGCGGTAAAAAATGAATGAAAAAGCAGTGCTTTTAAGCATACAGCCCCGATGGTGCGGGCTTATCGCAAGCGGCAAGAAAACTATTGAGGTACGCAAGACAAGGCCGAAAATTGAAACGCCGTTCAAGTGTTACATATATCAGTCTAAGAGCAAAGACACGTTGATTTATGTAATGAAAGATGGCGATAATGATTACGGCACAATCTATCACGGAAAGCCGGTATTCATTAAAACATTATCGCCGTATTCAAACGGCAACGAACAGAAAGTCATCGGTGAATTCACCTGCGACAGTATTTCCGAGTACGAAGCCGAGTTTTGCAAAACTGATGACTTTTACCAGGACATCAGAGAAATATTTCGCGATGCCGATTTCCCCGATGACGATGACCGCAGAGATTTCAAAGTGCTTACCTCAAACGAAGCAGACAATCCCAATGATTGTGATTTCTGCCGTTCGTGCTGCATGACGTTCGATGATGTTAAGGCGTACATCGGCGAGGGATTCTGCAAGACGTTTTGGGGCTGGCATATCTCCAATCTGAAAATTTACGAAAAGCCGAAGGAATTGAGCCTTTTTGAAAAGCCGTGCTCGCACAATTGCGAGAATTGTAAGTATTATTGCACAAGTAGCTTGGAAGAACCAGCTTATTGTGAATGGGAAGATTGCGAGATATCAAAGCCGCCGCAGTCGTGGTGCTATGTGGAGGTGATAGGAAAATGAAGTTTTCGGACTTGACCGAGTGCCCGTTTTGTGGCTGCGAGGAATATTACACAAAAGAATACGTATATGGCGTGTTACGTTATAACGAGTGTTTTGACGGTACAGAGGCAGATAATGACGCCCTATATGATGGGCTGAATTACAAGGACAAATCTTACCATGGGAAAGCATATTGCAGAAGTTGCGATAAATATCTCGGTAGCGTTATGAACAACACCGTGTCTGTGGCTGTTCAAAAAGCCTTGAAACGCAATGGAGGTGAGCGGGAATGAATGAGCGTAGAAAACTTACTGCTGCCGAACGCCAGCAGATCTATGAGAAATTCGGCGGTCGCTGTGCTTACTGTGGCTGCGAAATCACTATCAAGGATATGCAGGCAGATCATGTGGTCCCGCTGCACCTCGGCGGCGCAGACGATATCTCTAATCTCTATCCAGCGTGCCGTGCTTGTAATCATTACAAGTCCACGTTTGACGTTGAGAAATTCCGGGCAGTAATCGAGCAGGCTCCGAATGTGCTTATGAGAGATAGCGCCACTTACAGAAACATCGCCAAATTCGGGCTGATAAATAATCCGGAAGATCCGGTCGTACGGTTCTGGTTTGAAAAGTATGGCGACATTGAACGTGAAAAAGCAATCAAGTTAAAACCGAAAGGCAATGCTGCAAGCCCTTGTATGCCTTACCGAATAAGCAAAAGTGAAATAATAGGAGGTTTCGACGATATCATCTATATATTCTGGGAGTATCCGGACGAGTATGGAGAAATCACCGGGAAAAGGTTCACGTGCTGCAATGAGGGCGGTATTACGCTGGACGAGTGCTTTCATCGTGCGCTCGGGTGTGGTTATGTCTACGGCAATTTAATGGTTATTAAAGAGTCACCATTGGATGGCGCTATATACCGATACGGTAATCACGGCGAGAGTTGGGAAAAGATCGGCGAAATTTGCGGATATGCTTAGAACATTTCCTGGAGGTGCGGAATGAATAACTATCAGATAACAGAAATGTGTCCACATTGCGAAAATGAAGTCACAATGAATTGGGATGTTGAAATGTATGGCTATCAGGCATATTGTCCCTACTGTGGAAAGCGGCTCATGTTGTGCGATGAATGTACCCACTCGGACAACGACATCGCTGGAGGTTGTGATTATGATAGCTCCACGGACAAATGCTCCAGGCAGAAATCAAGCAGAAGAAAAACACCTCTTGAAATCGCCAAGAACGACACAAGCTGCCGAAACTGCGAGAAATCAGAGCGGGTAAGAGGCGTTCTGTATTGTCAGGTCAGTGGAAAACTCATTCTTCCTAAATTTGAGGACGTATGCTGTTGCAGGGGAACAAGGCTGAAAGGAGGACAGGAAAATGGATAAGCTTACTTTCGCGCAGCTCAGTGCGATATCTATACTTACGCTCATGCCACTCTTATCGGGCATGGGCAAAGAACTTTTTGATATAATCGCCGAAGTTCGGCGGCACAGGAAAGAAAGGGAGGATAAAACTAATGGTAGATAGCGATACTTTACGCTTGGTGATAAACTGCTTCGCAGCAGAGGTTCATCAGAACGCTATAGAGCATGGCTGGTGGGAAGAGGGCGGCGCCTTTGAAGTCGAGCGTAATTTTGGCGAACTCATTGCGCTTTGCCACGCAGAGCTGTCAGAAGCATTGGAACAGTACCGCGCCGGTCACGATATGAAAGAAACGTATTACGGCGATGACGACAAGCCGGAGGGCATTCCCTCTGAACTGGCTGATGTTATACTCCGTATCCTGGATATGTGCGCTCATTACCGTATAGACATCGGCGGTATGCTTGTAGAAAAGAGCACATTCAACAAAACGCGGTCGTACAAGCACGGAGGAAAAAAGATATGATGAACAGCAGAAAGGCGCTGACGAAGCTCCTTGAAGAAATCATCAACGGCAAATTCGATCTGGAGCTGTCGGTTAAGTACATGGAAAATCACGGCGTGATAGTCATGCCATTCAAAATAGGCAATGTTGTCTACTGGTATGATAAGCTGTTAATGGCTGAACCTATGGCTGTCAAGATTACAGGCTACAGAAGCGATGTTCGCGGCAAAACCAAATGGATATGCGGCTGCTTTACAGAATTTTCAGTTGGCGATGTTGGTAAAACCATATTTCGAACCAAAGACGATGCGGAGAAAGCTCCAAATGAAAGGAATGCAGATGAGTGAACTGGCCGAAAAGGTTAAAGTAGCAATCAAGTATCTGCGTGGTATGGAAGGCGCCGCAGGAGAAGATGGCTATTATGTCTGCTATTCTGGTGGAAAAGACAGCGATACAATACGAGCATTATGCGAACTTGCTGGAGTAAAATATGAGCTCCACCACAACCACACGACAGCTGACGCGCCAGAAACTGTCTACCACGTTCGTAGCATACCGGACGTTATTATCCACTACCCCAAACTTACCATGTGGCAGCTGATAGTGCTAAAGGGATTCCCGCCGACCAGACTTACCCGATACTGTTGTGAGTACCTTAAGGAGCACGGCGGCGAGGGGCGGTTTAAGGTGATGGGAGTTCGTAAAGCTGAAAGCCCTAAGCGTGCCGAGCGATACGACCTAATATCGGTAATCGGCGGCAAGCAGGAAGCAATTAAAGTCATGGCCGAAAAGCTCGATTGTGCCTATCGGGTTACTAAAGACGGAATAGCAATGCACGGCGATGACTGCGCGACGCGCGATTTGGTTGAAGCCTGCTACCGTAAAAGTGCCGCTCATACATCGTTGAATCCAATCGTTGACTGGTCTGACAACGATGTTTGGGAGTTCCTGAGGTACTACAATGTAACTACTAATCCGCTATATGAAGAAGGAGCTTGTAGAGTGGGCTGTATCGGCTGTCCCCTGTCAGGCGGCAAGCAGATGAAAAGAGAATTCACGCGATTCCCGAAATACCGTCAGATATATGTTCAGGCTTTTGACAGAATGATTGAAATCAGTAAGGAAAAGGGCAAATTTCGTGATGACGGAACATGGCAAACTGGTGAGGACGTAATGCGCTGGTGGTGCGGTGATGACCCGCGACAAATTACCTTGCATGACTACGAACTGATAGAATTATCAGCCGTTAGAGAGGAGGATTTGGAGTGATTAAACCTACCCCATGCCCGAAATCAGACCGCTGCATTCACGCAGCCGAATGTGTTCCCGGAACCTTTCGCGGTGAATTTCTTTGCTTTGAAAGCAGCGGATATTCGGACTACGAAAAGAATGTGACACTTAGGAAGCCGAAACCAACGAAGAAGAAAAAACGGAGGTAACAATGAGCAAGAACACAACAGGAACTGCCGAAGAAAAGGCAATACACAAGGAAGCGACACGGCTACGCAAAATGACCGATGTGCAGCTTGTAACAGCTTTCAAGGAAGCCAAAGAAGGCAACAAAAAAACCGAAGATAATCCGGTGAAGACTCTTATTGACGGACTGGTAAGAGGAGAATGCCCCGGTATCAAAGGTGGCAACGCGACAAAGATAATCAATTACGCGATGTCTAAAGGTCTGCTGTGAATAAAAGGGGGATAAGGGAATGACGCTGAAAGAGTTAAAGTCATTTGCGGGCAAGAATGGCTTGCTGAAGATTCAGGACGAAAAGATAGCCAGACTGGAAGCAAGGCTTGTAAGGCACAGCGAAATTGATACAAGCGGCATTCCACGTAACCCTACCCCAAGAAACAGCACTGAGGAGCTGATGATAGAGATCATCGCGGCTAAGGACCGGCGTGCTGAGATTAAATCACAGCTTAACGATATTAGTACATGGATATCACATATAGACGATGACCTTGTACAGTTCATTATCCTGCGGCGGTTCGTGGACAATAAACGATGGCAGGAAATAGCCGATGAATTAGGCGGAAACAACACCGAATACAGCGTGAAAAAGCTATGTTACCGTTACATAAACCGCTCAGAAAACGAATAAATGAAAGCCGCTGCGCTCTATGAACGTGGCGGCCATTTCTTTTAATAAAATCTGTATTTTTTTCAATTATTTTGTAAAAAGCTATTGACAAGCACGTTAAAATGTGCTATAATAGTATCAGAAAGAACGAAGGGAGGTGAAAGCGATGGGTAGTAAAATAAAAGAGCTCATCAAGCTGCTAGAACAGCTCGACAAGCTCTTAACCCAAGTGGTTAAAATCTTGATCACGGTTGGAACCATCTGGGCCATCTTCAAGGGAACGTTCTTATAAACGTTCCGCTCTACCGGGGCGAAAGCCCCGGCAAGAGTATTATATCACAAATTTACAAGGAGGTCAAGAGTATGAGCGAAAAAAGTAAATTAGGTCTTAAACTGGCATGGCACATTGCTAGTATCCTCATGTCCATTGTGGCTATAGTATTCTTAGTTTGGTTTTTCTTTGTTAAGTAAGGAGCAATCATGTATCTGTATATCAAAGAGCATCGTGTAAAGGCTGGTATCTCGGTGCCTAAAATGGTAGAGCTGACAGGACTATCCCGCCGCACCATTCAAGACATAGAGAAACGGGGCGACTGTCTTGTTTCCAATGCAATAGCTATAGCGCAGGCGCTTGGGCTAACGCTTAACGACCTGCTCAAGCCACCAGCAGAGAATCATTGCTGAAAGTTGTCCCGAATGTCACACATGTCACAGTGCTATGTGATATACTGTAAGCGTGAAATCCTAATCAAGCACACCGCCTGCGGAGCAATTCCGCAGGCGGTGATTTTTATGGAAAGGAGGGCTTCGACCGCAATTTTCTCCTTTATATGCGGTCTGCCGAGGGCTTCTGTCGCCAACAGAATAATCCGGCAACAAAATTATAAAAGGAGGATAATGCTATGTACGGTGTTATCGCAATAGTCGCATATGCGGCTTTAATGCTCGGCGTTACGTTCCTCTTGTCAAGAAAGTCAACGAACGCAGAAAACTTCCATGTGGCGGATCGTCACATTGGCGCTATCCAGGCAGGTATGAGTATAGCTGCTACATGGATATGGGCGCCGGCGCTGTTCACCAGCGCAGAGAAGGCATATACGAATGGTATTCCAGGGCTTTTCTGGTTTCTCGTTCCGAATATCCTTTGCTTACTTCTTTTTATCCCATTTGCAAAGCGAATAAGAGAGCGTATGCCGCAGGGTATCACGCTTTCGGACTTTATGGCCAAGACCTACCGTTCCAAGAAAGTACATGGTATCTATATTGGTCAGCTTTCGTTGCTGTCGGTGCTTTCTACAGGCGTTCAGCTTCTCGCAGGCGGAAAGATACTTGCGGCAATAACCGGTATTCCCTTCTGGCTGATGACTTTTATCCTTGCTGCCATAGCTTACTCTTACTCGCAGTTTTCCGGTATAAAGGCTTCTATCCTGACCGATGCGCTCCAAATCATCTTAATGCTCGCTGCTTGCGCTGTATTCGTGCCATGGGCGCTTTTAAGAGATGGCGGAGTAGATAACCTTATCAAAGGCTTAGGTGGGTACAGCGGCGATTTCACACGCCTTTTCGATAGCAATGGAATAAGCGTGCTTCTTTCATTCGGCATACCTACGGCGATAGGACTGATTGCGGGACCATTTGGCGACCAATGCTTCTGGCAGCGTGCATTTTCAACGCGCAAAGACAGAATAGGCAGAAGTTTTGCCATAGGAGCGGCGCTGTTCGCAGTTATTCCCCTTTCAATGGGGCTGCTTGGCTTTGTGGCTGCCGGTTCTGGATATCAGGCGACCGACAGTGGGCTTGTCAATTTCGAACTTATCACAAATATGTTCCCGGAATGGACAATGTTGCTGTTTCTGTTCATGGTGATTTCCGGCCTGCTCTCAACAGTAGACAGTAACCTTTGCGCTGCCGCTTCCCTTACCTCCGATTTCGGCGGTGGAGTTAAGGCGGCAAAAGGGAGCATGCTTGTGCTTCTGCTGCTTGGTATAGGTATAGCGAACATTCCCGGTTTATCAGTCACGCATCTGTTTCTGTTCTATTGTACGCTCCGTGCAACGACACTTCTTCCTACGGCTATGACACTTATGGGAAAGAAACTGTCAGCGAACGGAGTATTTTTCGGCATTCTATCGTCTTTCGTCATAGGGCTGCCAATATTCGCGTATGGCAACATCACAGGTGATTCCGTGTGTAAGACACTTGGAAGTCTTGTGACCGTGCTACTGAGCGGCATAGTGGCTCTTATCGTTTCCGGAAAGGAGGCGGTAAAGAAATGCTAGGGCGTAAGCAGAACATCAAAAACGAAGCATGGCTTGAAGCTGTCAGAACGATAGGCGATACCGTAAGCCGCACAGAAATAGATAAGCTTGCCAAACAGACAATAGCCGACATCAAGAAAGCTGTCAAGGGCAAGAAAGCCGCCTATGCGTGGAGTGCCGGCAAAGACAGCATAGTGCTCGGCAAACTCTGTGAAGCCGCAGGGGTTAATAATTCCCTTATCGGCGTGTGTAACCTCGAATATCCGGCGTTCATGCAATGGATAGAAGAAAACAAACCTCAGAGCTGCGAAATAATCAATGTAGGTTTAGATCTGGACTGGCTGGCAAAGCATGAGAAAATGCTTTTTCCGCAGGACAGTTCAATCGCCGGGCATTGGTTCTCTATCGTTCAGCACAAGGCGCAGCGTGAATACTTCCTGCGAAACGAACTGGACATGATATTGCTCGGTAGACGTCGCGCCGATGGAAATTACACCGGCAAAGGCGGCAACATATACACCGACAGCAAGGGCGTGACAAGGTTTAGTCCGATAGCGGACTGGACACATGAGCAGGTCCTTGCTTTTATATATTACAATGAAATCCCACTTCCGCCCATTTACGGCTGGAAGAATGGATATCTGTGCGGTACTCACCCCTGGCCTGCACGTCAGTGGACTGGCAGCACGGAAAACGGCTGGCAGGAAGTCTACGACATCGACCCTTCGATTGTGACCGCCGCAGCTGAGAAAATCGAAAGCGCCAAGCGCTTCCTTGAGAAAGGGGGTGTAAAGCGTGAAGATTGAAAAAGTCAAACTCGTTGACCTGAAGCCGGCAGAAAGAAACGTGCGAATGCACCCGCCGGAGCAGATTAACGAATATAAGAGATCACTCGAAAAGTTCGGTCAGACCAAAGCGATAGTCATTGACGAAAAGAACAACATTCTTATTGGCAATGGCTTATTCATAGCCATATCTCAATTAGGTTGGAAAGAAGCGGACTGCTGCCGGAAAATAGGGCTGTCGGAGAACGACAAGAAAAAGCTCATGCTTGCTGACAATCGTATCTTTGACCTCGGCTCTGATGACCTCAACGTGTTCGATCAGCTTATCAGAGAGCTTGACGGTGACTTTGATATACCCGGCTACACGGACGATCTCTTGAATTCTCTTGTAATGGACGCGGCCGAAACAACAGAGATGTTGTCAGAGTACGGCGTTGTTGACGGCGATGAAGCCGAAACAATACGCACAGCAACAGTCAATGAACAACCTGCTCCGTCCCCTGCGCCTGTCGCAGCTTCCTCAACAGAAGCGGCGCCGGCACAGGACACAGCTACAACTTCGACTACATCGGCAGAAATCGAAAATAACAGGTTCGTTATTTGCCCGGATTGTGGGGCGAAGATATGGCTGTAAAAAGAGTACAATCCGACATTGATGTCGTTACCGCTGCGAAGAAGCGTATTAAGAATGTCTTTTCAAATGGATTGACGGTATATATGTCTTTTTCCGGCGGCAAAGACAGCTTGTGTCTGGCGCACCTTGTTCTGTCGATGATTACGGCAGGAGAGATAAGCGCCAAGCAACTTGTTGTCATCTTCATCGACGAAGAAGCGATATTCCCCTGCATCGAGGAAGTAGTCAAGACATGGCGAAAGAAATTTCTCATGGTTGGCGCGCGCTTTCGTTGGTATTGCCTAGAGGTAAGACATTTTTCTTGCTTTAATCAGCTTACAGCCGATGAAAGCTTTATATGCTGGGATAGCACAAAGCAGTCCGTTTGGGTAAGACAGCCGCCTGCATGGGCGATAAGGTCAAGCTCATTGCTCCGACCGCGTGAAGATAACTACCAATCATTTCTTCCACGCGTCACCAAGGACGGAATAATGCTGACCGGCGTAAGAGCTTCGGAGTCAATACAGCGGTTACAGTACATGGCTGCGATGTCGCTCGGCGGCAAAGGCATAACCGGCAACAGAATGATATATCCCATATATGACTGGAAAACATCGGACGTGTGGCTCTATCTCAAAGAGCAGCACGTCGACATTCCGGTCATTTATCTGTATATGTGGCAAGCCGGAATAGGCAAAGGACAGTTAAGAGTATCGCAGTTCTTTTCAAGCGATACTGCCAGCTGCCTTGTGAAGATGAACGAATATTACCCCAATCTTATGGAAAGGGTCATTCGGCGCGAACCAAACGCATATCTCGCTGCGCTATACTGGGATAGTGAGATGTTTGGCCGACGTTCGCGAAACAGAAAAGCCCTCGAAAAAAAGGAAGATATAGATTACCGAGCGGCGTTGTGGAATATGCTGGTGAAAGAACCGGGCAAGTACTTCCACACCGATCATCAGCGCCACGTTGCGGAACAATACCGCAGAATGATGATTAAGGTTGACAACATGGCACGACCTCGTGATTATCGTAAGATGTACGAGGCGCTTCTTGCAGGTGACCCTAAGCTGCGTACTATGCGCGCGATATATCAAGATGTGTTCTGTGCATATGCAGACCATTGCAAACATTCTCAGCATGAAGGGGGTGAATGCAATGGAAAACGCTAATGTGTTCGCGCCGCTCAGTACGCTTGCATGGGTAGACAGGGATAAGCTCAAGCCCAATGATTACAACCCCAATAAGGTAAGCCGTGAAAACCTTAAGCTGCTCACTCAATCAATCCTTACTAACGGTTGGACACTCCCTATCGTGGTAAGACCTGATTACACTATCATCGACGGATTCCACAGATGGACGGTATCAGGTGAAGAACCCCTCCTGTCTATCCTTGGTGGTAAGGTGCCGGTGGTGGTAGTCGAGCATAAGGACAAGGACGAAGACATCTACGGCACAGTAACACATAACCGCGCAAGAGGAACACACCTTCTCGAACCTATGAAAGCAATTGTCAAGCGGCTGCTTGATGATGGCAAGTCCGTTGATGAAATCAGCAAGCAACTGGGGATGAAAGCAGAAGAGGTATTCCGCTTGTCTGATTTCTCCAAGGACGACTTCCTCAGAATGATGGCCAACAAAGCTACTTACAGCAAGGCTGAACTGCTTACAAAGCTGTAATGGAAGTTTTCAACATTTCAAAGGAGTTTTCAACATGGCACAAGGTGTGGATCAAGGTACTGTGGCGCGGGGGTGGGTTGAGGTGAGGGCGCGTCGACCCCAAATCACGCCTAGTTAGTAAACTCGATTTTTCGGACTTTAATTGAAAAAATGCCCCCTGCTCTTTTGGAAAACAGGGGGCAAATTACTGGGATATCGCCAAGCGGTAAGGCAAGGGCCTTTGACTCCCTCATCTCGCTGGTTCGAATCCAGCTATCCCAACCAAGAAAGGAGTATCAGCATGGACAAGAAAACAGCAGTTGTGGAGAACGGCGCGGTTTATGTGCTTCAAGCCGGTACTCCTATCTATGTCAAGACAGCAGATGTTTGCGCCATTCTCGGCAAATCCAATCAATGGGTGGGTCAGCTGACATCACAAGGTACCCTTAATAAAAGCAAGACAGCGCACGGCGCTTTATATAACCTGTCTGAGAGCCTGTCAGCCTACATCAAGTCCATTGAGGATAAATCTTCTGACAATCCCGAACAAAAGGAGATAGAACTTAATAAACTGAAAGCTGACGTGTCACTCAGAACATCTAAAGCGATAGTGGCAGGATTAAACGCCAAGGAACTGCAAGGCAAAATGCACCGCTCCGAGGACGTTGCCGCTGTGACCGAGGATTTGGTTTATACGATACGCAGCGCGCTGTTGGCTCTTGTTGGGCGCCTGTCTACCGACCTTGTCGGCATAACAGACCAGGCAGAGTTGTCCGCAAAAATCCAAGATGAAGTCTACGCCGTTATGGAAACACTCTCAACGTACAAGTATGACAGCAAAAAGTATGAGGAGCGAGTACGACAACGGCTGCGGAAAGATAGTCTGGAGGCGGACGAGGATGAAAGCGAACAAGCCTAAGCCCGAAAGCCGCGACAGCAGAGATAAGCGCCTGAACGCCGCTATTTCCAAAGCTATAGCCGGATTCAACCCCCCGGAGCGTATGACCGTATCGGAATGGGCTGACCGCAACAGGCGACTATCAGCAGAAAGCTCGGCCGAAGTCGGTCAATGGCGCACCAGTAGAACGCCATATATGAAAGAGCCGCTTGACAGCTTTACAGACCCAAAGGTCAAGCATATCGTCATAGTAGCTTCATCACAGGTGGGTAAATCAGAAGCCATCAATAACATGATAGGCTACATTATCAACCAAGACCCTGGCTCGATACTATTCATTCAGCCGACCATTACCGATGCAAAAGAGTATTCCAAACTACGTATAGCCCCGATGATCCGCGACACGCCCAGTCTGAAACAAAAAGTTGCAGACCCCAAGAGCCGTGACAGCGCGAACACCGTATTGCAGAAGTCATACCCCGGCGGTATTCTCACAATGACTGGTTCACAGGAAGCGCACGCTCTTGCTTCAAAGCCTATCAGATATCTGTTCGGTGATGAGCGGGACCGGTGGGTAACATCAGCCGGCGATGAGGGCGACCCCTGGGACTTGGCTACTGCACGGCAAATCACATTCTACAATGCCAAAGCCGTGGAAGTAAGTACGCCGACTATCAAGGGCAAAAGCACCATCGTACGCGCTTACGGCGAGGGTACAATGGAGCATTGGTGTACGCAATGTCCGCATTGCGGTGGATTCCATGAGATAGTATTTGAGAATGTCCGCTATGAGTACGAAACAACCGTCACAAATAACGAGAAGACCTATCACATAACGTCGATATGGTACGTTTGTCCTGAATGTGGCTGTGTCAGCTCCGAGCAAAACATGAGAACACAGCCAGCAAAGTGGATAGCAGATAATCCTTCCGCATTGCTTCATCATGGCACGCGCTCGTTCTGGATATCCTCTTTTGTATCTCCATGGGCTTCTTGGGAATCAACATTGCTTATGTATCTAAAGGCGCAGGGCGACAGTAAAAAAATGCAAGTTGTCTATAATACCCGTTTCGGCTTGCCTTGGGAGGATCGCGGCGATCTCGAGAACGAGGACAAGATTCTCTCAAGACGCGAAGAATACAAAGCAGAACTTCCGGACGGTGTGCTGCTGCTCACTTGTGGAGTTGATACGCAGGACGATCGTCTTGAATACGAGGTGGTCGGTCATCGGCAACTCGGAGAGCGCTGGGGTATTAGGAAAGGTATTATCATGGGGCGCCCTGATTCTGACGATACGTGGAGTCAGCTTGATGACATAATCGGGCATGTCTACCGCTTTGAAAATGGCATAGGTCTGCACATATCGTTAACGTTCGTTGACGAAGGCGGTCACTTTACTCAGGAAGTAAGACGCCGGTGTCGCGAACGTCAGCGAAAAAAGGTCTTTGCTATCAAAGGACGCGGTGGCTCAGACATACCATATACAGCACCGCCGAAAGAGCAAAAAATCACCATCAGAGGTGCAGAAACAGGAAAGTGCTGGGTCTACACCATTGGTGTTGACGCTGGCAAGCAGTTAATCATGGACGATATCAGAGTAAAGACAGCAGGTCCACGTTACTGCCATTTCCCGGCGCGTGATGATTACGGCGAAGCCTTTTTCAAAGGTTACTTATCTGAGCGGCTGGTGTACAATGACAAGGCAAAAAAGAACCCGTGGCAGTGGGAAAAGATACCCGGGCATGAGAGAAATGAAGCCCTTGACTGCCGTAACTACGCTAACGCCGCCGCAGTGCTGCTAAAGCCTGACTATGAAGCGATAGAAGCGAGGTTAAATCAGCTTGCTGAAAACGGTAATAAGAAGCAGGCAGAAAAGGCAGCGCCGAAATCATCTATGCCTTTGAAGCCACGCCGAAAGAAACAGATGTACGACGATTGGTGAGGTAAGATATGATAACCAAAACACAAGCAAAGATCCTTTACGAACACTATGACAAGATGGTCACTAAGCTGACAGAAGCGCAGGTAGCGCTTATCAGCGGAAGTGTGAAATCATATAAGATAGATGACAGAGAGATTACAAGGTTTGACCTTGATAAACTCTCTGAACAGCTTGACGCCGCTATTATCAAGAGAGCTGAATATATGGAGCTTATGAATGGCGGCAAGTCGCGGCGCGCGGTAGGCGTGATTCCGCGCGATATTTGAGTACAATGCCCCTTAGGGCTTGTGCTGCAGTTCCCGGTAGTCTGCTCCTTCCTACCGGGATTCTGCTTAGATTATTTGCAGTATTTTTGATTTATTCGAAAATGCTGCTTTCTTTTTAACTGTTTCAACTATAATTTTAATCTTTCGTTGAAAAATTTGAAATTATACTTTGAATTTTGCAGAAAACGTTGTAAAAACGTTAGAATTTTCGTGTTTCGCATGGAGGGGAAATGAAAATTATTTCAAGCGTCCAGGCAAAAGGCTATTCGGAAGCTGGTGCAAGCCGCACCAAGCGCTCATTAAAAGGATTCATTGCTCAAAGTTCAGCGCCTTTCGAGGATATCGACTTTAACAATGCCACAATGCGGCAACGCGGCCGAATGCTTTATATGGCTACACCTGTTGCAGCCGCCGCGATAAATACCAACCGCACTAAGATTGTTGGATCGGGGCTGCACGTCAAGCCTACTGTCAACCGAGAGATACTGAGCGGAATTCCTGAAGAACAAATCGTGGCGTGGGAGAAATACACTGAAGCCGAGTGGAAAATGTGGGCTGAACAGAAAAAGAATTGCGACGCGACAGGCGTAAACAATTTCTATGAGATTCAGCAGCTTGCGGTGAAAAACTGGTTAATGTCAGGCGATGTGTTCGCAGTGTTACAGCATCGAGATAAAACACCGCTCAACCCTTACGGTCTGCGGATACGGCTTGTGGAAGCTGATAGAGTATCAACTCCATTTACAGGCACGGAGGGAACACGGTATTACTCTGCGTATACAGAGGGAAAAACCAAGTCCGGAAACCGCATACATGACGGCGTTGAAGTAGACAAATACGGACGTGTAGTTGCTTACCACATTAGCAACGTTTACCCCAATTCCACCTTTAGGCTTGATGAACAAATAGCTTGGACTAGGGTACCTGCTGACGGAGCCCGGACTGGAATGCCTAATGTGTTACAGGTGATGGACGCAGAGCGCCCTGACCAGTACCGTGGCGTGACTTATTTAGCGCCGGTCATAGAAACCATATTGCAACTGCGGCGCTACACGGAAAGCGAGCTTATAGCTGCATTAGTGCAGTCGTATCTTACAGCCTGGATAACTACCTCGGGCGACTCCACAGATAATCCGTTTAACGAAGCGGTAGATGGGGATATTGAGGGTCAGGAACACGGGGGGCAGATATCGCATTCCGAAAATGAATATGAGATGGGACCTGGTCAGATCAATGTAATGCGCCCTGGCGAAAGTGTAACGCTTGGGAACCCCAACATTCCAACAGCCGGTTTCCCGGCTTTCGTTAAGGAAATATGCAAACTCACAGGCGCAGGACTTGAAATGCCCTATGATGTTCTTATCAAGGAATTCAACAGTTCCTATAGTGCTGCGAAAGGCGCACTTGAAGAAATGTGGGAAATGGTAAAGATGCGCCGCTCGTGGTTCGTCAACGATTTCTGTCAGCCTATCTACGAAACATGGTTGTCGGAAGCTGTCGCGCTTGGCAGAATAAAAGCACCGGGATTCTGGAATGACCCCATTATCCGCGCTGCATGGTGCGGAGCCAGATGGGACGGACCTGCTCAGACACATCTTGACCCTGTCAAGGAAGCAAACGCTAATAAGATAATGGTAGAAAAGGGCTGGAAAACAAATGAGCAGGTTACACGCGAATTCTACGGTGGCAACTGGCGTGATAACATGGCAGCGCTAAAGCGTGAAAAAGAAATTTCAGACAATCAGTCCACACAAACATCACGTCCGACCGACACAGCCGAATCGAAAAAGGAGGAAAATAACAATGCCCAAACTGAATAACAAGTGCTATTCATTGGAGAAGAACGGCACCAATGCTGACATCACCATGTATGGCGAAGTTGTTGACTCGCAGCCTTATGACTTCTGGACCGGAAAGCCTGTCGAGGGAAGCTTCATCATTAAAGATGAATTCCTTGCGGACCTTGAAGAACTGGCAGAGTGCGAAGAAATCACAATACATATGGACAGCGTCGGCGGCGACACGGCTGTTGGACTGCTGATACATAACAAACTGCGTGACTTGTCGCAGGCCGGAAAGAAACTCAACTGTATCGTTGACGGTGTAGCAATGAGCGCGGGCTCTCTCATAATGAGCGCCTGCGACAATGTGACTGTACACCCCACATCGCTCATTATGGTACACAATGCATGGGTAAGTATGTGTGGTGGTTATAATGCGGACGAGCTGAGAGCACAGGCAACCGCCCTCGATTCATGGGACAAGGCATTGCGGAATGCTTATGTCCGCAAAACTGGTCTTTCAGAGGCAGTAGTCGGTCACATGATGTCTAAGACAACCTATATGACAGGCGATGAAGCAGTCGAAAAGAAGTTTGCTGATAACCTTGATAAAAGCGATGGTGCAGCAATAGCTGCAAGCGAAGATCGCTCTGCACTGGTCGTCAACGGACGATACATTTCACTCAAAGGAGCACCCGCCCCGGAGGGCATTCCCACGGTTTCAGCTTCGCAGAATTGCGAAGACGATACAAATAATAAGCCGAAAGAAAGCGGCGATAATGGAGGTAATATCATGGCAAGTAATCTGGCTGAACTCAAGGCTGAAAATCCTGCTCTTGCTGCACAGATTGAGCAGGACTTCAACGCTAAGAACGAAAGCAAAATCAAGGCAGCCGCCGAAGACGAACGCAAGCGTATGGAGGAAATCGACGCGATAGCGAGTATCTACGATCCGGCACTGGTCAAGGCGGCAAAGTACGACAAGCCCTGCTCCGCACAGGAACTGGCTTATCAGGCTGCTCTTGCCGCTGCGAAGCAGGGACAGAAGTTCACTAAGGATCTCAAAACAGACTCCAAGGAGGCTAATGCTGTTCCGGAAGCGGCTGCACCCGATGATCCCAAGGAAGCTGAAAAGAACCCGCAGGCAATGCAGCGCGAAGCTGACGCGATGATTCACGAGCTTCTGCACGGAAAGGAGGCAAAGTAATGTCCGAACTGCTCAAAATGGTGGGCGAAACCACCTCTGACGACCTGTTTGTCGACCTCTACCCCCTTGCAAGGGTCGAGGGCAGAATCATCAGAGCGCAGGAATCAACCCCTCTTGAGATTAAGAGGGGTACTATCATGGCTATATCGAGCGCCGATGGTAAGCTGGTGCCGCTTGGTACCACTGCTAATTCCAGCAACAGCGAAACTCTGACCCCGGACTGCGTGCTCTGTGATGACATCACAGTGGCCACTTCTGACATCAATGTCGCTGTATATGCGAGTGGCTGCTTCAATGCGAACAGAGTAATCACAGTCAACAATCACGTTATCACCGCAGCAGAAAAGGATACGCTCCGTAAGTATGACATTATCCTCAAGGCTGCAAGCAAAATTTAAGGAGGTACAATAATGCCTGCAACATTAGATTTTTTCAGTTCCTATGTCCTTGCGGCTATCGTCAAGGAAGTGGTGCCGAATACCAGCTTCTTCCGCGATAGATACTTTCCCACTGGAGAAGGCGATATAATCGGCGCCGACAAGGTCCTTTGCGAATATCAGGACGGTGACAGAACCATGGCGCCGTTTGTCACTGAGAGAGTCGGCGATATCCCGGTAGAAAGACAGGGCTTCCAGATCTACGAGTACGAACCCGCATGCATCAAGATTTCAAGACCTCTTAAGGCAGATGAACTTAAGAAGCGCATGTTCGGCGAAGCGCTTTATGCAAATAGCGACGCAGCAACAAGAGCGGCACGTCTTATAGCCGATGACTTTACCACCCTTGACAAGCGCATTCAGCGCCGCGAAGAGTGGATGGCCGTACAGACCATGATCAACAACGCCTGCACCATGCAGGAATATATCGACGCGCAGACAAAGGGCGAAATCAAGCACATTCAGTTCTATCAGGGATCTACCGACCATACTTACACCGTTGCCAACAAGTGGAACTCTACTAACGGCGACTTCATGGGAGATGTATCTGAAATGTGTCGCATGCTTTCCAAGAGAGGACTTCCGAGAACCGACCTTGTCCTTGGAGTAGATGCCGCTCGCGCTATACTGAAGAATGAAGAGGTTCGTCAGCTGCTTGATAAGAATTCTGGCATATTTGTAGGATCTATCAAGCCTACTCTCACCAAATACGATGGCGTAACTGCCCTCGGCACGCTGAACTTTGACGGCAATGAACTCATTCTGTGGGAGGTTGACGAGGAGGTAGTCGATGAAACCGGCGCAACCGTCAAGCTGTTCCCCTCAACATCTGCAATGGTGACTGCTCCTAACTGCGGTCATATCGCATACGGCGCAATGTGGCAGATAGATTACGGCGCAACCGAGCATACCATGCACATCGGAAACAGAATCCCCAAGCTGTCGGTAAATCAGGAAACTGATATTCGTAAGCTTCGCCTGGGCTGCAAGCCGCTGGCAATGCCTAGGAACAAGAGCCCTTACATCTACGCAGCCAATGTGGTAAGCTGATTCAGTTGAAAGGAGCAGAGCTATGGCAAATATCAGAATAATTTCTGGAACATATGGATTCCGTGAAAATGGAATGATACACCCGAAAGATGCGCATTCCGGGGTGTTCGAGGTCGATGACAAGGAAGCAGAACGCCTTGTCGCTCTGAACGTTGCAGCATATGCCGCAGAGCAGCCTTTGTCAAGCAAGGCAGGTGTCTACCCTCCTGCTGATGAAATCGCTGACAGCGAGCCTGTGAGCGCTTCTGACGGCGACAGCAATGAAAACGGCGACTATGAATACGATGAAACAACGCCCGTATCAAAGCTGAGAGAAATAGGCAAGGCACTTGGTCTGTCTTTCCCTGTCGGAACTACCAAAGCGACCATGCTTGATGAAATCGACAGCGCGCTCAATAACGGTCCCGACATCGGCGCAGAAGAGCCGGTGATGGAATGAGTGCTTTTCAAGACATGGTCGCCGCCGATAATAAGGCGGTGTTCCTTAATTCAGAAGAATTTGCAGAAGTTCACGATGTGTATTACGATGGCACTAATTACGCACAGATTCCTGTTGTTCTCACAAGGATAAAGCAGTCTAGCGTTGCCGTATCCTCCAGCAACCGAATGGAAGGAGTGCACATCGTGTCTGCCATGGCTCACATATCAGCTGATGATCTTAATGGAATATTCCCCGAAAAAGGACAGAACATTGAGATATCAGACGGTGAAGCACTCGGCAGAACATTCTTCAGGAAGTACCGGATAGTCACCTCGGCGCTTTCCCTCGGAATGATAACGCTTGAACTGGAGGCTTACGATGAGTGATGTATATAGCATGACGCGGTCGCAGAATCACGCTGCAATAACAACATTCATCACCGATGATATCGGTGGCAGTACAGGCAGCGTTAAGCGAGCTGAACAGATACTTGCGGGATTTCCGCATGGTGCTGAAAAAGCCATCGGTTCTGCTATAAAACGTGCTGCCACCAGCGGTGAAGCTACAGCAGCACGAGAAGTTCGCAAGTCTTATTATATCAAGGCAAGCGATTTCAAGAAATACACAAAGTCTAAACGGCACGTTGTATCAACTAGCGGCGGCACGGAGGTAGATATCTACTTTCAAGGCTATCACATTCCGCTGCTCCGCTTTGACACGGTCGTCGGCGCTGACGGTCTTGTGAAAGCAAGGGTCAAGAAATCTTCAACAGCTACTCAGCTTTATCATGTATTCCGAAGAGAGGTCGGAAAGCATGGTCACATCGGCCTTTTTGAACGTGTGACGTCAAAGCGGCTGCCTATTGAAGAAAAACTTGGTCCGTCAACGCCACAGATGATGGAAGCCAATGACGATGTCGCCCAGGCTATCGGCGATAAGGTTCGTGAAGTCTTTGAACAGCGCCTGGAACATGAAATCATGGCGGTAATGAATGGCTGGAGGAAGTAATGACACGTTTTTTTCTTATCAAAGAGCTCAAAGCGTTCTGCGAAAAACAAGTCAAGAACCTGTTATATCCTACGGCAGTACAGAAAGGTGATACCAAAAAGGTAGAACGCGCACCGGAAGTATATGCTATGCGCTTGCCCAATTCGCGTGAAGCTAAGAAGTTTGCCCCGTACATCATCATACAGCTTGCTGATAGCCTACATGTGCAAAATGAGAGCGAACAGCCGGAATACAGTGCCACTATCCGCTTTATCTTTTGCGTATACGAAGAAAATGAAAGCGAGGGCGCAATGCGACTTCTCAACCTCATGGACCTTGTTCAAGAAGCGCTGTTAAGACAGGTAAAGATTGGGAATTGCTATCGCCTTGATGTGCATAAACCGCTTGATATGCTTATCTACCCCGATGATACAGCTCCGTACTTTGTTGGAGAAATGGTGGGGACGTTTAATCTTCCCGCGACCAAAAGGGAGGTCAATCTTGAGTTTTAAGAAAAGTAAAGAGAACACTCCGAACACCCGCGCCCCTGATGAGCGCAAGGTGTTCGTATATCTCGGACCATCTATCCGTGGTATCATTGTCACCGGCAGGATCTTCACCGGTGATAAGAAAAAGGTGCTTGATGAACTTAAACCTGTTCTTGACAAGTACCCGAAGATAGCAAGACTTGTCGTTGCTGACAACGAAATAGCAGCGGCAAACGAAAAGATCAGAACGAGCGGCAACAGCCTTAATGCTGCATATTCATCTTTGCTGGCCGCAACTAAGGAGGTTTAGAAATGCTTCATCACGGCATTAACACCTACAAGGACGATACCAATTTTGCAACAGTCAAGACGGCAGGGGTTGGCATTCCGTTCTTTGTTGGTGCTTGGCCCTGTCACACTGCCGGCGGCTTTACCGGCAAGCCGCAGCTGATTACCAGTTTTAGCGATGCGGAAAAGCTCGGCGGCTATTCCGAAGAGTGGAGGACATCAAACGGTTCTCCCAAGTGGACACTTTGCATGGCTGTTTATGCCTGCTTAAAGGCTATGGCTGTTAGCCCTGTAATTGTGTACAATGTATTCGACCCCAGTTCGCACAAAGAAGCGGTTGCAGCAGCCGATATCGGTGTAACCGACCATATCGCTACGCTGTCGCTCGATGCGCTTGATACCGAGGCGCTTGTAGTCAAGGCATCCTCTGAAAGCAGCGCGCTTGTCAAAGGGACTGACTATGATGTGTACTATGATAGCAAGGGCTGTTATGTCGAGCTGCTTCCTGACTCTCTCAGCTACTCCGCTGCGACACTCAACATCGCCTACGATAAGGCAAAGCCCGAAGCAATTACGGCTTCTGACATTGAAGCTGCTGTCGAGAAGGTCGAGATGTGCAAGTCTGTTGTCGGCATAGTACCCGATCTGATATGCGCGCCTGGCTGGTCACAGACAGCGTCCGTTGCCGCTGTAATGGCAGCTAAGGCGCCGAACATAAACGGCCTCTACAAGGCTAAGGCTGTAGTTGACCTCGATACCGCTACCGCAGATGATTATGCAGACGTGCTGAGCGTTAAGAACTCTAACGGCTACACAAGCGAAGACATGATCGTATGCTGGCCCATGGTACGCATTGGAGACCGCATGTTCGACCTGTCAGTTATTGCTTGCGCTCAGATGGCAAAGGTAGATAGCGGTAATGCGAACTGCCCCTACGAATCGCCGTCCAACAAGTCCCTGACTATCACTGGAGCTTGCACCAAAACAGGCGCGGAGATCAACCTTACGCTGCCGCAGGCTGATGTTGTAAGCGTAACCGACGGTGTTGTTACTGTCATCAATAATGGCGGGTGGGTCCTGTGGGGCAACTACACAGGCTGCTATCCTGTTTCTTCTGATGTTGCGCGTGTATTCATCTGCACAAGCCGCGTTCAGGACTGGATATGCAACACTTTTGTTACCACGTTCTGGAGCTTCCTTGACAAGCCTATGACAAGAGTGCTTATCGACGCTATCGTCAACAGCTTTCAGAGCTGGCTTGATGGCCTGACCGCCGAAAACAAGCTGTATGGCGGCAAAATTGAATATATCTCCGACAACAATCCGGCTACGAACCTTGTCGGCGGTATGTTCCGTCTGGACACGAAGGCGGCGTCACCTGTTCCGGCCCAGCAGGTCGATATGCACGTAACCTATGATGTTGATATGCTGACCTCAGCGCTCAACGGGTAAGGAGGGATTATAAATGGACACTATTGTCAATTATGCCATCTATGAGAATGGTTCTGAATACCTTGGCACAGCTAAGGTAAAACTCCCTGATATGAAGTACAAGACCACATCTGTAAGCGGCACGGGCATTGCAGGAGATGTCGAGATCCCCGTTATAGGTCATACCGACGCTATGAGCATGACCATTGACTTCATTGACGTGACCCCCGCAGCACATCACCTCGCAGAACTGCGCACTCATACGCTTGACCTGCGTGTAGCCCACGAACAGTACGACGCTACTGCCAACAGCCTTGATGTTGTAGGTAGCAAGTATATCGTTGAGTGCATTCCCAAGTCGCTGACTGGCGGTGAAGTTTCCCCAGCAAATCCGCAGGCGGTATCCGGCGAATATTCCTGCCTTTCCTTTAAGGAGTTTCTTAACGGCGAAATAGTCCGTGATGTAGCGCCCATGCGGTTCCGCAATGTTGACGCTTCCGGCACAGATACACTTGCCAAAGTACGATCAATCCTCGGCAAGTAACACAACACTCATTTCATTATGCACCGCTGCCGATAAGCAGCGGTGCTTTTATTTACGCTGCCGATAAGCAGCAGAAAAGGAGTAAACCATGGACCTTACAGCAGAAGAGCAGAAGGAAGCAATCAAAAATTACGACAAGTTACAGGACGAAGCAGACGGCGCGGTCACGAATGATACTGGCTGGGTTTATAAACTTAGAAAGCCTGTTAAATACAACGGCAAAGAATATACAACGCTTACATTCGATTTCGACAAGCTGACCGGCGCAGATTCTATCGCTATCATGAACGAGATAGCAATGCGCCGTGGCCGCGTTGTTGTTGAGCCGACCTATGATTCAGATTATCGTTCAGCTATGGCTGCAAGAGCGTGTACCGAACCGATTGGCGTTGACATTTTCGATGTAATGTCGCTGCCTGACTTCAACCGCATAATAGGCAAGGCGCGGTCTTTTATGACTTCCCTGTTCTGAACGAACTAAGGCGGACCTGCCTTATCTTATCAAGAGCAGGGTATGCGCCGGTTGACTACTGGCTGAACATTCCGCTAGTGGAGTTGCAGCGATGGGTAACAGCGCACAATGCACTGACGAAAGAATAATGATGGAGGTTTGTGATGAAAGAATATGAAGTATTGTTCAAGCTGGGTGCAGCACTCGGCTCGAACTTCAACGGAACATTCACTTCCGCCCGGAAAGTTATTCAGGCCGCTGAAAAAGAAATCCAGGCTCTTAACAAACAGCAGGCGGACATCACAGCCTATCAGCGCCAGCAGACAACTATCGACCGGACGAATGCTAAGCTAGATACATACCGCAAACAGCTTGAAAACGTCCGCGCGGAAATCGCACAGTCTGATTCAGCTAATTCAGAACTTGCTAACCGTGAACTCGAACTTAGACAGCGAATTCAGAACACAGAACAAGCTATTGCAGATAAAAACCAGCGCTTACAGCAGATGGGCGAAGCTCTTGCCGAAGCGGGCGTTAATGTCAATGCACTTGGCGAAGAACAGCAACGTTTACAGCAGCGCACACAGGAGCTATCAGACCAACAGCAACGTGCAGCAGAAGAAGCAGAGCAATTCGGAGAAAAATCTGCTTCTGCCTTTGAACTTGCCGGCAACGCGCTTGTTACTGCCGGCATAGCCAAGGGGCTTAATGCTATATACGACGCATACAAAGATTGCGTAAATATATCCATGGACTTCGGCGGTACAATGAGTACCGTTGAAGCTCTTTCTGGAGCAAGCTCAGCAGAGATGGAAGAATTGTCGGCTGAAGCTAGAAACCTTGGAGCTACTACCAAGTTTACCGCAAACGAATCCGCACAGGCTATGACATACATGGGTATGGCAGGCTGGGACGCGCAGGAAATGCTTGACGGAATGAATGGTGTGCTTAATCTGGCAGCGGCTTCTAACGAAGACTTAGCGCTGACCTCTGATATTGTCACAGACAACTTGACGGCTTTCGGGCTGACTGCTTCTGATACGGCGCATTTTGCTGATGTTCTGGCGCAGACCGCTTCTAAGTCAAATACTTCCGTGGCCATAATGGGTGAAACATTCGCCGGTTCTGCTTCCATTGCAGGAGCGCTCGGATACAGCATAGAAGATGTTGCAACAGCAATAGGTCTTATGGCTAATTCTGGCGTTAAAGGCAGCGTTGCAAGTACAGCGTTAAAGAATACTTTCAACGGCATTTTGGAGGGCGCAACGCTTTCCGCTGCAGCTATCGGCGAAGTTGAATTCTCAGCGCTCAATTCTGACGGTACATTAAAGTCATTCGGACAAACCCTTGATGAACTACGCGGGTATTTCGAACAGATGACCGAAGCGGAACGTGTAAGCAATGCTATGGCTATTGCAGGGCAGCGCGGATATAACGGTCTTCTCGCTATCCTCAATTCCACAAGCGAGGATTATGAATCCCTGCGCGACAATATCAACAACTGCACTGGTGCCGCTGAAAGAATGTCCAAGATACAACTGGACAACCTCAAGGGCGATGTCACCCTGCTTGACTCCGCAGCGGACGGCTTAAAGGAAACAATCGGCGGTTTGTATAACGATGAACTGCGAAATCTTGCACAGGCAGGCGCAAATATTCTGACTTCCGTTAATGAATTCACGCAGAATAATCCGGTGCTTGTAAAGTCGATAATGGCTATTGGCGCAGAAATCGGGGTTGTAGTGCTTGCGTATAATGCGTGGAATGTTGCTAAGAAAGCCAAGAACGCTCTTGACGAATTCGGAATTGCATTGAAAGCCCGAAAAGCTGCTGCTTCGGCAGCGGCAGGCGCCGGTGAAAAAGGGGGAGCTTTTCACCGT
>OBWC01000246.1_pt1 | contig 58895 bp, 78 predicted proteins | sample 1501341 | NCBI WGS metagenome assembly OBWC01 (sample SAMEA2580033, study PRJEB22360) | human gut metagenome | biome: human gut; feature: human-associated habitat; material: faeces | place: Denmark | collected 2008/2010 | reverse complement strand
GATAGGAAGGAGAGGATAGCATGTCACAGGCTGACGGATATGTCCGTATCGTCACGCAGAACGATGTTTCTGAAGCGCAGCGCTCCACGGAGCAGCTCGGAGATACGATTCAGGAAGCGCTGGATACAACTCCTGCAGACAACATGACCAATGCCATGGGAAGTCTTGAGGACGGCATTTCCGACACAGGAGATGCGGCGCTCAAGACAGGCGACATAATCAAGGCTAATCTGGTCTCGGAAGCTGTTACGCAGGGAATACAGAAGCTAGGTTCGGCGTTAAAGGCTGCTGCCAGCAATGCAGTTTCAATGGCTATGAGCAATGAAACTGCATTTGCAAAAGCAAGTACATTACTGAGCGGGGACGATTTAACTAAATACTTTGAGGGACTTATAGAAATGTCCAATCGCACCGGAGTTGCCTTTACAGATCTTGCAGAATCAATGTATTCTGCTTTATCAGCAGGCGTTCCGCAGGACAACGTCCTTGAATTCGTTGAAAATACCGTAAATCTTTCAAAAGGCGGATTTACCCAGACTGCTACTGCTATAGATATCGTCACAACTGCGTTAAACGCTTATCAGATGGAGATGTCAGAAGCTACTCATGTTCAGGATGTTCTCATCACGACGCAAAATCTCGGTAAAACCACCGTCGATGAACTTGCTTCAAATATGGGTAAGCTGATCCCGACTGCAAACGGCGTTAACGTTGCGTTCGACCAACTCGGCGCTATGTATGCAACCGTTACGGCAAACGGCGTTGCAACTGCCGAAACCACGACTTACCTCAATGCCATGATAAATGAGCTTGGAGCTTCCGGATCGACCGCCGAAAAAGCAATGCAGGCTGCTACTGCCGGAACCGATATGGCTGGCAAAAAAATCTCCGAGATCTCGGCGATGGGATATGACGTTACTGATGTTCTCAAACTCATGGATGAATATGCTCAGTCTACCGGAAAATCTCTGTCGGATATGTTTTCCTCTTCCGAGGGTGCAAAAGCGGCAAACATTCTGCTTTCCAATGCAGAATCATTCAAGAGCAACATCACCGCCATGATAGATTCCACTGGAGCTGCTGCTACTGCTGCGGAAACTATGATGGATACAACCGCAGAAAAGACACAGGTTGCTAAGAACCAGATAGACAATCTGACGAGCGCAATTGCAGAGCAGCTTCTTCCGGCTATAGGCGAAACCGCGCAAAGTGTTTCAGATGCATTGGATTCGAGTGGAATAAAGACTGTTGCCGAAACAGTCGGTAGCTTTATTTCTGGAACGCTGACGTTGCTGCTCAAAAACATCAACCTTATAGCCTCGGCAGTCACCGGTGTTACCGCTGCGGTTATTGCTTTCAAGACCGCGAATGTGCTGACAAAAGTGATTGCAAGCTGGCAGACCGCCGCTTTACAGGTCACTCTGCTCGGAAATGCGCAGGGAGCGGCTGCAATCAAGAGCGCAGCGCTGAAAGGCGAGCTTACAGCGCAGGAGATTATCTATGCTGTGCTTAGTGGAAAGCTGGATATTGCAACTGCAAAAACAATAGCCCTCAACACTGCTATGAGCATGAACCCCGCAGGAATTATTGCCGTTGCGGTAGGTTTGCTTGCAGCAGCTCTCACAGGTTTCGCAATCAGCGCCGGAACTGCGGAATCCGCAGCCAAAGAGCTGAATGATGCGATAGACCAGATGCACGATTCAGTCGAAAGCTCTATAGCCGATAATGAGGCAGAAATGTCCGTGCTGAAGGATAAGGTCAAGAGATATGATGAACTCCGAACAGCCGTGAGCCTGACAACCGACGAGCAGAAGGAGCTCTCAACTCTGGCGCAGGAGCTTCAGGGCGTTCTCGGCGATGAGGTCACTGTCGTAGACCAGCTCACAGGAAAGTACAATGACCTGACGGACGCGGTCGATATCTATATCCAGAAAAAAACTGCTTCCGTGAAGCTGTCAGCATATGAGCAAGCGGCGACTGAAGCATATAATATTAAGCGTAATGCGGAGAATAAGCTAAAAGAACTTAATGAAAAATACGGTGGACTAAACTCCGATGACTACTTCGCCAAAATCAAAGCGACAGCTACTGTATTTTCTGATTACGGGAACACTTTGGCGGCAGGACAACAGTTTGAGGCGGACGTTAAAGCTGCACAAAAAGCCATAGAAGAAGCCGATAAAACAATAGCAGAATGGCAGAGCCTTGCGTCCGAATCCTACAAGGACGGCATTACTGCTTCCGGGAGCCAGACCCCTGCCGCCACGAGCGGCAAACAAGCCCAACCCGACAACAGTCTCCCCGATTACTGGAAAAAGAAAAGCGAGGATTTCAAGTACTGGAAGGAATCCTACAAATACGATTACGATATGGGGCGCATATCCGCCGAGGAGTATTACGCTACCCTTGCATCACTCCGCGATGAGTTCCTTGAGAACGATTCGGACGAATGGCGCTCGGTCAACGTCGAAATAAAGAAGTACTACGACAGTTTATCCGAAGAACAAAAAAAGGCATACGAAAAGCGCCTTGAAGAGCAGAAAAAGGCAGACGAGGAATCCCAGAAGGCAGCGGAACAGGCAGCCGCCGAAGCCATTGCCGCCCAGAAAGCCGCATACTCCGAGGAAAAATTCCAGCTTGAATTCAAGCTGAAAACCAACCAGATCACGGAGAAAAAATACTATTCCGAGCTGGCGAAGCTCCGGGATAAGTACCTCGACAAAAACTCCGCTGAATGGCGCAGCGCGTTCCTCGAGACCTACGAATACAATCAGAAGATAATCCAGGCGAACAAGGACGCTCTGGAGCAGCTTCTGAACGACGCCAGCGACACCACGCTGTCCGCTCTGGAGAAGATAGTTTCCGCGCGGGACAGCCTGACGGCTAAGCTTACGGACTTCAATAAGACGTTCGAAAAGGTCACCGAGACCATTCCGGAGACGGTGGCAATCAAGGGTGATTTCACTATCACCACCGCCGAGCATGATGTCGAAACCTACCAAATGGGCGCTGACAGTATCGAAGATAACATCAAGGTTCTTGAGGAATACGGCGCAATGCTGGACGCTCTCAAGGCGCGCGGCGCTGATGAAAGCACGCTCAGCTCCATACTGAACATGGATATTGAGGAAGGCATGGAGTTCGGCTCTAAGCTGCTCAATATGTCGGATCAGGCATGGAATAGCTATTTCGACAGCCTTGAGCGGCTCCACAAGACAGCCGCAGAAATATCCGCGAAATACTATCAGGACGAGGTCAACAGCCTCAAGGAGAACTTTGTGGACAAGCTCCGCAGCGCGTTTGACGGCATGACCAGCGACATGTATCAGGTCGGATTCGACACCGCAAAAGCGTTCGTCGAGGGCTGGAACAAGCAGCTCGGAACCGAGGATCTAACCCTCGGAGATATCGCTGCCGCGGTGAGCGGCGGAACGCTGTCAACTGCTCCTGTCGCCGCCCAGAGCATGAGCGCAGCCGGAACCGTACTGAGCGGCGCGACAAAGCTGATGTCCCAGATCGTGAATGTCCCGGTTTATATCGGTACACAGAAGCTTGCGGACATCATGGTCGACGCCACAAATGGCAAGATAATTCAGACCGGCAAAAATGTGCTTATGACTTGAGAGGTGATATTATATGATGTGGTGGAACGGAGAACCGCTGCCGATACCGTCCCCGGGGATATCCTTTGAGGAACGTATCGTAGAGGGAACGAACAGCGGGCAGACCCTCGGAGGCACCTACTCCAAAAAGATAATCGCGCGGAAAGAGGACGTCCGTGTAACGTGGGAGGGGCTGACCGCCGAGGAAAGCGCCGCAATCGGCAAAATCGACGCCAGCACTTACGGAAAGCTGACGTACTACAGCCCGTCGAAAGGCAAATTTCTGACGAAAACAATGCATGTCGAAAGCCATACGCAGGACATCAACGAAGCGGATATCCAGCTTGGGAAGTTCCATGGAGATATCAGCGTAACTGTGCAGTTCCGCGAAAAGTAAGGAGGCTTAAAGGTGTTTTTAATTACCTTTTCAAAAGCTGGTCAGGAGGATATCGTTCTGACCGAGGACGACCTGTTCGACTTTCAGTACGAAGCGAGCTGCTACTCTGGCGAGAGCTTCGAGCTTGGCGGCGTGAATGCGAAAACGCTGTACCTGCTCATTGATAACAATACGCAGCGTTTCTCCCGGGGCACATTCGCGAACTGCCGCGTAAAGCTTGAGATAGACGGGAAATTTTTCGGCTACTACAATACGGAGCTTCCGAAGCGCAGGAACGGCGTGATAGAGCTTACCGCATACGACGATATGGTGAAGCTGGGCACCGAGTTCCCGACCGATTACACGTTTCCGCAGACGTTCTGGGCGGTGTATGCTCAGTGCGTATTTGAAGCCGGGCTTGCTTCCGAGGTATCATTTGATAACGTCGTACTGAACGGTGTGTGGGACAACGGTATTATTTCCGCGGATTACACTCAGTACATCTACGCAAATTCCTGCCGCAACCTTGTGGCAGGAATGGCGGAATGGAACGGCGGGTTTGCGTATATCAACGACGTCAACAAGCTCCAGATCGACAAGTTTTCCAAGACAGTCACACGGGAATACAGTTCCGGCGACCTTATGGAGCTTGATTACAGCGATGAAACTGTCGTATTCTCAAAGGTGAAAACTTCGCAGAAAAACAAGACTTATGAGATGGGAACCGACGCCGGGTACACGCTTGTGCTCAAAAATCAGTACATAAGCTACGGTCTGGACGATACCATGTTTGAAACGTATCTGACGAAGATTTCCGAGTATTACACCGTATTCGAGCTGACGCCGATGTCGTTCACGCTTGCAGAGCCTGACTTCGACCTGCATGTCGGCGACCGTATTCAGGTCTACGATGAGGAAGAGCAGGTTACCATTACCGGCAATGTTTCCAAGATAGCGATATCCGGGAACTGCTCCATGACCGTCACCTGCGGCGGGTTTGAGAATGTGTCCAGTTCAAGCGGCTTTACGCCTACTTCCTATAGTCAGATTCAGCAGAGCAAGCAGGAGGCAAAAGGCGATGGCACTGCCGAAAAACTCCAGACAACAGGGTCAAAGTACTGGGCTGTCACAGACGATAGTGGAGTATCCTTCGGCGCTGATGATTCCGGCAAGATAGCCTTCCTGACTAAGCAGGGCACTGGGACAGGGTTTCGGCTGGGTGCGTATGGGAACACCGGCATAGAGTTTGAAGGCTCTGGGCACGGCGCAATAAAACTGTACGACAATTGTGGCGGCACATGTAGTTTGGTTGTAGACAATTGTGCGGAATATCCTATATTCATATGCACGTCAGACGATTCAGGACAGATCGACCACACTTCGCTTCAGGTTTACAATGGCGGCAAGCTCAAGGTATACCCTGACAGCCTGGCCATTCAGACAGAATCACGAACCACCCTGACGCTGAAAATCACCAGCGATGGGTGGAGCTTAGGCATGACGGGCAAAAAGCTTGAAGCAAAGTCAGACGGTTTGTATTTCAACGGCAAAAAGGTACTTTTGGAGGGATAAATCATGACATCAAAAACAATCGTCTTCACCGGCGAGGAAATCAGGGCAGATTACAGCGGCGGGACGAACGCCTGGCTCAGGAACGACGGCACTGCAACGGTGTACGCGTCCACTGCTCCCGCCGTAACGCCCGGAGCTGACGGAGTAGTCAGCATTCCGGCGGGACAGGCTGCGGCGATTTACGGAGCCTGCGGAGCGGTGTATCTGCTTGGCACGGGTTCAGTGATGCTCGTCGGGAGCGATTACACAGCATGCCCTTTTAAGACGTCAGCACAGGGCGGCTCGGGTGCTGACGATGTAGCAAGAGCCGCCATTGAGGCTCATGCGGCTGACGCGGATATCCACGTTACAGCCGATGAGAAGGCATACTGGAATACGCTGAGCGGCAAGAACGAGCTTGACAATCCGGATTTCCGGGTAAATCAGCGAGGACAGAACGAGTATTCCACCGGCTACACCGTGGACAGGTGGTATATCTCCACTGATAAGTGCAAAGCTGCTCCGGAAACCAACGGAATCCGCCTGACTGCTACAGCAACGCTGACTTCAAATACCCATGCGTTCTGGCAAAACATTGAATTCCCGCTGGCTCCCGGAAAGTACACGCTATCTCTCAAGGCAGCGGACGTCACCGGAGTATGGGCCGCGCGTATCCGCACTGTGACCGCAGCCGGGGACTACGTTGACAGCTACTATACTCCCAGGCTTCAGGCTGGCATAAACAGTGTGACGGTAGATCTTTCTGACAGCGAGTACATATCAGCGGTATCCATCGGGTTCAACAAGGGCAACGAAGCCGGGAACTCCCTGAAGCTCGCATGGGCGAAGCTGGAGGGCGGTTCACTGGCGACGCCGTTCGTTCCGCCCGACTACGCTGCGGAGCTTGCGAAGTGCCAGAGATTCTACCAGGTCAGAACCACAAACGACATCGACCCGCTCGACCTGCGCCCCAGCATGAGAACCATAACGGACATCAAGGCAGTAGAAGGAGGATACGCATATGTCGCAGAATTATGATGAAATCATCGAACCGCGCGAAAATGACGAGCAGCGTGCTGCTCGGGAAAATCGGCTCAGAGCCGCCAAGATATCCCGGAGATTTTCCGAAATCGACCGGGCAAGAATACGCCCGCTTGCGGCAATAGTCGCAGGCGTCGGCACTGCCGAGGACAAGAGCAGGCTCAAGGCGCTTGAGGAAGAAGCGGCACAGCTCCGCGCGGAGCTTGCAGATATGGAGGATAAAGATGAAAATAATTGATAAGCTCATTCCTATTAATAAGTATAACCGCCCAGGAAGCAAGTCAACTCCGAAGCGCATATGTGTGCATTATACCGGACAGGCTGGAACTGATGCGGACAGGTTGGCGCTGTTTTATTCGAATGTCGCAACGGGAAGATTTCCTAATAAGCCGAACAACTGGACGAGCACGCAGTACATAGTCGGACTGAATGGCAAGGTAATCCGTGTTGTTCCCGATAACGAGACAGCCTATGCCGCAAGTGGCAAAAACGCCGGAACGCTGCATATCGAGGTCTGCTATTCAAAGGCAAGCGGAGAATTTGAAACAGCGTCTATGTCGGCTCTGCGCGAACTGGTACAGTACCTTATGAAGAAGTACAATATCTCGGCTGGAAATGTCCTGCGGCACTATGACCTGACAGGTAAATACTGCCCGTGGTACTATGTTGATGAGAACCGCTGGGCTGTTCTGCATGAATACATTACGTCCGCTGCTGTCAAGCCGAAGAAGCTGTATCGTGTTCAGGTCGGAGCATTCAGCAGCAGGGAGAATGCCGAGCAGTATATGAATAAGGTAAAAGCCGCAGGATTCGGCGCTTTTATTGTGGAGGTGGATAATAATGCTTAACAAGCTGGCTAAGCTTATAAACGTTAAATCTATTGTTACGCTGGTACTTACCGGTGTGTTTTCTTACCTTGCTATCACTGGTAAAATCGCGGTAGACAACTTCACGGACATGTTCCAGATCATCATGATTTTCTATTTTGGAACGCAGTCTGGAAAGGCTGAGGCTTCCGCTTCGAAGTCAGAGTGATTTGACCGCCGTTTTGTGCACATCTAACAAAAATATAAAACGGCTCTGAATAAGTGCTGCTTTCTGCATTCTTTTCAAGCCGTTTTGCTGATTTTCTTTTCTAAAATGGCATTATAAAGCCGTTTAAATATGTTTTAAATCCGCCAGGAAGTTTTTTCTCTGGCGGATTTTTTGTATTTTGCTTGTCAGTTTTTTGCGTTTTGCGTGGCAGACTACAGGTACGCCGCCGATATACTCAAAGATACGGCGCATACCGATCAGCAGGCATTCCTGATTCTGTGATGGGAACACCTATGCATAGGCTTTATCCGAATACGGGAACGACATGACAAGCTCATACGCCTTGTGTTCGTTTCCATCAGCATCACAGCGCAGAAATTCTCCAAAGTCAACCTGAGCATGAGCCATGGGGTATGCAAGCGGCAAACAGCCTGCGAGTCCCTGGCGCAATACGAAACGCTTTTTGCGGACGTATCGTTTCACGCTGCTGTATCCGCCCGTGTAACCGGCTTCCGCACTAAGTCGGTCATATATTCTCTTGGCGGTATGCCGCTGCTTTCTTGGGGCTGTGGCATCACCTTCGAGCCATTCATTGATGAGGGGGATATACTCACCGAGCACCGGATAGTTATCCGGTTCCATGTTCGGGAGCTTATCGTCATTCCAATCTTCCATGTCAGCGTATTTGCAGACTGTACGGTAGCTGACCTTTGTCCTTCGCTGGATCTCGCTCTTGCTTACGCCGTCTTCGTACAACTGCTTGATGTACATCTTTTCTGCCATACTTATCACCTTTCCGCTACCTCCTTTAGCCAAGGGGCTTTGCCTCTCAGCTAAAATTGCAGCATTTTATTCAGGTGCTGACAACGGCTCGGCGGTGGCTGTTCACCTATGCACTTTTGGAGCCCTTTTTCTGCATTTCTATTTTACCATAAACACTTTACCAATGCCACCATAAACAGTATCGCCTTCAAAATCACCTAAACGGGATTTGGTTTCAACTATTTCTGGTCTTTCATGGATTGTGTGAACCGGATGAATTGTAGTGCATTTCTTTCGGCTACCAACGCGTTTTTTACCACGCCTTCTCAAATGTGCCTTTCGAGAATAACCTGTCAGACGGCTCTCAGCAAGCGCCCGATAAATCGTGGACGCACAAACGTTTAACCCTTTCTGTTTGCACCGATTTGCTATTACTTCCGGAGACCAGTACTTCCTTAGGCATTCACATATAAATGCGTAAAGTTGTTTCATTGCTCATTTTCACTCCTTTTCAAGCAACCGCAAATGCGGTTGTAGTCGCTGTTTTGGCTATATTTTTCGCCGTTCCGGATAAGTTTGAAATCTTCCGCAGAATAGGTATAACGCATTACCTATGTTGTCAGCAAAATAGCCTGCGTTAGGGGGAATATCCCCCTAAGACTCTATAAAAAATCGATATATTAGGCAGAATGCCCGTTATGATTCTCAAAGGAAATCTGCGGTATGGTCGGCGAGTGGAACACTCGCAAATTCCGGCAGAATCGCCTTGTAGTCGAGCCTTCAACCAGAGCGCAAACCGCTCGATTTAGCCTTTTCGACATACATAATAACATCATCGACCGGGCATTTCAGAATTTCGCAGAGCTTGTCTATTGTCGCTGTGCTGACCGGCTGATTATGCCGCAGCCGGTTTATCGTACTGCTGCTGACGTGATGTTTGGTAATCAGCGTGTAGGTCGATATTTCATGCCAGTCGAGGTAATCCCAAAACGGTTCGTATGTTATCATTGCAGAACCTCCTTTCGCAAAACTGAAAGAAAAAATCCTTCAGGTTTGAAATTTCCGCTTGACATATAATCACTATTGTGGTATCATAGCTGTAAAGATGACTATTGTGAGTGGTGATGTGATTATATCATTTCACAGTAGGTTTATCAAGATGTTTGTGGATATTCGTCTGTAATTCCACAAATATAGTCTTTTTGATAACATTACGAGGAGGAGCACTATGGTACCGGAAACAAAAAACACCTGCGAACAGGTGTTTGGAAAAAGATTGAAAGAGCTTCGCAAGGAGCATGGCTGCACCATCGAGCAGTTTGCAGATATGGTGGGTATATCCAAAAGTACGTTGGGTTATTATGAGAATGACAAGCGAATGCCCGACATAGAAATTCTTGCGAGGATCGCGAATGTACTGAATGTAAGCGCCGACTACCTTATCGGCAGAACGAACACGACCGCCGGGAAAGGAAAGCTGAAAACCGTGTGCGGCTTCACGGGATTGTCCGACCAGGCTGCGGAGTATTTGTCAGAGCTTGTGGAGAACAGGGACTACGAAAAGTTGTCAGTAATCAATCATTTGTTCAAGGAGCTTTGCGAGGACTATGCGTTTTACAGCGGAGAAGATGAAGCGTCCAGTTTACTCGGCTCACTGTTCCGATGTTTTGAAAAGTTCACCGGTTCGGAAAATGATTGGGAGAATTATGTTGACCTCGGCGATGAAAAACGCAAAGAGGTGCTTGCTGCAGCTTATAGGCAGTTTATGTTTAATCAGGTGGTCAAGGCATTGGAACTCAGCTCGGAGGAATATAAACAGGATAATCTGCCGTGGAGGTGATTTCTAACAGCTAGCAGCAGTTTTTGTCGTAAAGATCTTGCTTTTTTATTGGAATCGCGTTATAATAAATGTAAATAATTATACATAAATGGCGGTGATTTTTATGAAAATAGCAATATGTGATGATGACAACAGCTTTTTACAGAATGTCAAATTTCTTATAAACAAGATATACTCAAACCCTGACAAGCTGAGTATTTATGAATATGAAAGCGGAGAACAATTCCTTTTGCAATTCAAACCGCAGTTCTTTGATGTTATCATACTGGATATTGAAATGTGCGGGATTACCGGACTAGAGGTTGCTGAAGAAATACGCAAAATTGACAAATCCGTGATATTAGCATTTCTTACAAGCCATCAGGAGTTTGCGACATTAGGATATGAAGTAAACGCTTTCAGATATATACTTAAAAATCAACCTGAACACATGTTTATAAACCAGCTTAAATCAATATTTGACGAGTATCATCAGTCGCATATTACATTCCCAGTTCAGGCGTCAAATGAAATAGTCAATATATTGGTAAGTGATATTCTGTATTTCGAGATATTCAAGCGTACTGTTGTTCTGCATACCATTAAAAAGGAATATCAATTCAATGGGAAACTATCGGAAATAGAAAAAGACGAACGGCTTGTTAATTTCATCAAGCCGCACAAAAGCTATTACGTCAACCTGGAGTGGGTAGACACGCTAAAACCAACTGGCATTTTTATGAAAAACGGTGACGTGATACCTCTTAGCCGAAATCAGCGCCATATTGTAACCGACCGTTTTGTTTCATTCTTGACGGCAAGGTGCTGACATGGAAAATATATTGGTTTATGATGTCATTGAAATAGTAAACTCTGTTGCTGAAATGCTGATAATTGCATTTTTCTTTCATCGTATCTTTGCGGCAAAATATAGTTCTGGCGTTGCGTATTTCACAGGCTATTCCGCTGCACTGGCTGTTCTGCTGGTTTCAACTCTGAATGTTGATTCGCCGTACATAAGGATCGGAATAACATTTATTATATTACTGTCGATCGTTTCGATTTTGTATATCGGTTCATATACGCTAAAATTCTTTTCGGCTGTGTATTTCCTGCTGATCTTCTTTATTTCTGAAACGCTGTTTGCAGGCATTCTTTCGGTAATGGGATATGGCGACCCGACCGAACTGCTCAACTCAAATATGGGAAGAATTCTAGGAATGGTCGGAACAAAAATATATGATTTCTGGCTCGTTGTATATTCCTGCCGCATTTATAAAAACAAAGTCAAAAGTCTCCCGCTCAAATATTGGGTGTTTATTATTTTAATGCCTTTTTTGAGCGCCGTGATCCTCAATCAGATTTTCCCCGCTCACAGCAGCGACAACAATGTAATGGCTGGCTATATAATCTCGGTTTGCGGTGTATTATATCTTAATTTTTCAGTATTCAATTATTTTGAAAGCTATGATAAACAGATACGGCTTGCAGCTCTTGAACAGGTTATGGAACGTGAAAATGAAAACTATCGTGCAATCGCAGACTCTTATGCTGAGATCCGGAATATAAAGCATGACCTGAAAACCAGGTGAACATTCTGAACGACCTGATAAAAGACAACAAATATTACGAAGCACGGAAATACATTAGTCAGCTTCACAAGGAGGTGGAAAGGTCTTCTTCGGTTTGTTACACGGGCAATTCCGCTGTGGATTCAATCATAAATCTGAAAGGCGATTATGCCAGAAGCCATAATATTGAATTTATAACAAAAATCAAGGTCAACAGCGTCAATTTCGACACAATTGGAATATGCCGTATTCTCGGTAACGCCCTTGATAATGCTGTTGAAGCCTGCGAGCGTACAGAAGCGGATGAAAAATATATCTGCATTGCCATGTATCAGCTTGACAATAAGCTGATAATCGAAATTGAAAACACATCGCTTCCGGTTGATGTAAACAATCTTATCACTTCAAAGAAAAATAAGTCCGCGCATGGAATTGGAATGCAAAGTATAAAACAGACCGTTGCAAGCATGAACGGTTTTTTTACCTGCAATTACGATAATGGGTATTTCTCAATAAAAATCGTGCTTAATAAATAATTCATCCTGCTCACGAATTTCTGATAAATACATCTTGGAACATTAAATCGACATCTTGTACAAAATCTGTTGTAAAACAAACTGCTATACGCTATCCTTTTAGTTGAGGTGATATTATGATCGCTCAGCTTTCAAAAAGGATAGCGTCTTTTTTTGTTCACAGCAGGGTCATTGAAAGCGAAAATGAGCAAGTGTACGAATACGGTCTGGAGCTGTTGATTTCAACTTTGCTTAACGGCGTAATAGCACTTGTTCTTGCCTTATTCAGCAGGACTTTGTGGCAGTGCATATGTTTTCTGGTTGTTTTTATTTTTCTTAGGAAATCCGCAGGGGGCTTTCATGCCAAAACACATCTGGGCTGCTGCTCCATTTTAGCAGCAGTGCTCGGTATTTTTATTGTATTGATCAAATTTGTACATATTGAAGAGTATCCCATAGTATCTTTGGCGGCGGTTGTTTTCTCAATTATAATGATATTGCGTTTTGCTCCTTTAGAACACGAAAATAAGCCTATAACCGAAAAGGGAAAAACAAGGCTCAGAAAGAACAGCATAGTTCTGGCTTTGATATCCTCCGTTAGTGTAATGGTTCTGTTCATACTTGACTTTAGACTGATAATGGTGTGCGTTTCATTTGGAATGCTGACAGCAAGCGGTTCAATGCTCGCCGCAGTTATTGAAAAGAAATCAAAAGAAATGCATCTTGGAACACAAAAATAACATCTTGTGCAAATTATATTGAAATATTTGTAGATTCCTGCAACAATATAGGTGAAGTATATGCGAAGAAAAAACGATACGAATAAAACGATACGAATAAGATGTTAATTATGGTGGCGGTTGCCGGTGTCGTATTGCTTACTCTGACAGCTATTTCAAATAGTGCATGCGCCGTTTGTTTCTGTCAGCCACGCGAGCCGGCTGTCTTATACAGTTTTATTAAAGGGAGGAGGAAATACAATGAAAAAGATTAGCAACAACATTTTTAAGCTCAGTTCATCTGTAGCTGCTCTGGCACTGGCTATTGGCCTATCAACAGTTAATTCTGCGTGTGTTTTCTGGTTTAATCAGCCTAAGATGCCTGAATCTATGAACAAGTTCAGTAAGGATATCTGAACAAGACGGTAATTATGAAAAGTGTAGTTGTGGGTTTCGCGTCAACGAAACCCACGGCTAATATCAGTGGAGGTAAACATGAAAAATATTTTTGCAGCAAGAATCAAGCGCCTTGTTTCCGGCGTTGCTGCCGCTGCCATAACGGTATCAGCGATTCCAGTTATGCCCGCAATGGCTGCAGCAACAGAAAAATACCCTTACACGTTATTTGCGGCTTCAAATGAAGAAGGTTCAATTACGGTCAACTCCGGTAATTTTTGCGTAAATGGCAATGTTGCGACTAACGGAACAATTTCATCAAGTGGAAACATGAACATCAACGGCATTAAAACGGAAAATGCCGGTCTTGACATGATATACATTTTCGACAAGATTAATTCCAAGTACTTTTACGGCGGAAATGTTGAGGAGCATTCAGAAGATTACGTCCTTGATGAAATGAACATCAACATTAACGAGCCGATTGAAGTGTACGGTGACGCAGCACTTACAGGAAACATCAATATAAATACAGCGCTGAAAGCATTTGAAGATATAACACTTAACGGCGAGGTTAAGAATACAAACGACTCCGTAATTTTTTCAAAGTACGGAGATATCGTCATTGACAGCACAAACGTTAATCTGAACGGTTTAGTATACGCTCCGTTCGGCAGCGTTGAAGTCAAGGCAATGAACCTTAATCTTAATAATGTTGTCATTATTGCCGACAGCATAACATTTGACTGCCCAAGCGTCAATGCTAATTACAGTTCTAATGCCGCAGATTTTGTCGGAACCGTTTCCGAGCCGCTTAATATTCCCAAAGATGAGTGGCAGTACATGAAGGACGAAAACGCGAACGGTCTGCCGGATTTCTTTGAGGATTTTGATAACTGGGAGAAACTTGCTGACACTGATGGTGACGGTCTGCCCGATTCCATAGAGGAATATCTTGGCAGTGACCCATCCAATACCGATACAGACGGCGACGGGCTGAATGATTATTATGAGGTGTTTGGTACATATACTGACTCTACAAAGTCTGACAGCGATGGGAACGGCGTGAATGATGGAGATGAGGACTTTGACGATGATGGTCTGACTAATCTTGAAGAATTCCTAAATAATACTTATCCTTATTCAAACGATTCAGATAACGATGGACTTTTGGATGGTGATGAAGTCAAAAATTACGGAACAAATCCACTTGTTGCTGATACTGACGGCGATGGTCTTGAAGATGGTGATGAAATCATTCTTGGTACAGATCCGCTGGTACAGGACACTGACGGTGATGGTGTTATTGACAGCAAGGAGAAGTTTCAGCAGTCATTCACGCACAAGGTCAAGAATGAAGACTGTGCCGTTACAGAAGTTGTTGTAGACATGGAGTGCACAGGAAATATTAATCGCACTACAACTATTGAAAGCATTATGGGCGTTGATTATCTGTGTTCCGAGGTGGTAGGACTTGTCGGCGAGCCGTTTGAGATTGAAACAACATCTGAGTTTGATACCGCAACTCTGACATTCTTTATCGACAAGAGCAAATTAGGTGAAACAGAGTTTGACAATCTTCTTTTCCTGTGGTATAATGAGGAAGACGATGAATTTGTTGAACTGGAGACTGTTCTTGATGAGGAGAACTCTACTGCCAGCATTGTGACAACACATTTTAGCAAATATATGATCGTTGATAGCTTAGCATGGTTTAACGCATGGAGAAATGCTCCGGATTATAGAAACGGCGAAGAATATTCGGCTGTTGACACGATAATTACAATTGACCTTTCGCAAAGCATGACTTTTTCGCGTATTTCTCAGGTTGTAAAAGCGGCTCAGAATTATATCAGACCGTATTGCTATTGTCACATTTAATAATAGTGCAGTTACTCGTCAGGGATTGACAGGTGATAAGGAACTTTTATTATCAGCACTGAAAGGTTTGAAAGGTACGGGTGGGACTTACTATAACCAGGCAGTAAAACAAACTATTGATGCTTTTGATATGAACAGCTCCAACACCAAGATAGCAATTTTTATGTCTGACGGAGAGCCTTCAGATACAATAACAACACATACCTTGAATTTAATATCAAGTAGTGGTGTTATTTTTCATACGGTAGGTTATGGGTCTAAGTTTAATTCCCTTCGTACATTGAGCGATGCAGGAACTGGAACAGTGTATACCGCAACAAATGTAGACGAATTGATCGAGGCCTATGAAGATATATACCTGTTCTCCGGTATATCTACCGTTGATAATGATGGCGATGGATTATATGACGTTTTTGAAAAGAATGGTATGACCCTTCCTAATGGTAAAGTTATTTTTACTGATCCATTTAAAAACGATACTGACGGTGACGGGTTAGTTGACGGGCTTGAAGTGCTGTTAAAGAAATTTGATTATTCCAGACACTCTTATGTTTTCGAATTGAAAACTGATCCATTTGCATCTGATTATTCCAATAGTGGTATCTGCGACTATGACAGAGTGAATGGTACCAATATTTACGGAAGATCATACTATGTTTCATCATTGAATGGTGATATTATTGATATTCCTGTTGGAACAGTAGCTTATGGTTACCCGAACATAAGCTGCGGAGAAGCATTCACTGCTAAAGCAGTTGACCAGTACTTCCAATATCGTGCAAGTGCATTGATTTATGCTAATGGTGAGTATTGGATCAAGGTTAATTCTGGCGATTCCTATGGCGTTTGGGGGTATATAATTTGCAAAGAAAAAGATTTTGATTTTCTTAATCATCTTTTTTATTCATCTGTTACTGCAATAGAAAAAAATGAATACCCTAATGAAAAATATGCTTCTACAACTGGTGAAGCGTGTGCCTGTCATAGGTTCTGTGACTGGACAACAGGTATAGACGGAGGTTGCACATGTTTTTCCTATGACAATTCAATACAATGTGAAGCATTTGCAAAGTATGTTTTTGAGCGTGTTACCGGTAAAAAACGAGGACCTTGGACTGATTCCATAGATTTAAGCAATGTTGATAAAGCAAGAGAATTTATGAGAGATGTTCCAAGCTGCTCATATTTTAGAAGTTCTTCAATGGGTCATTCATTTATAGTTGTCTCGCATAGTGAAGAAAATGTTACCATTTATCATTGTAATTTTAGGGGGTATCTTAATGTATCAACTCCAAGTAGCTGTATTGTTCAACTAAATACTATCTCCTACGAGGATTTTTCAAGATGGTTTGGAATTATTTGTTGTTATACACCTAGTATTGGAGGGTAGAATGAACTTAAAGCGAAAATATTATTTCCTGTTGGTGCTGTTTATTAACTTGATTACCGGGTGCAACACTTTTAATAGCAGCTATCTCGATTCATCGTTTGAAAGCGATGAAAGCTTAGAACGTACAAATTCAAACTATACTAAGGATTATATGTATACCAGTGAAAATTCAGGATATGAGAATGGTACGTCTGAAAGCTCCAATATCATTGACAGTTATTTTTCAGAAACTCATGAGATCATTCGCCCTGCTTCGCTGGATATTACAAACGACGCGGCTGACGCACAGGAGTCAGTTGGTATATATACGGACAGCAACAAATTCTATTGCATGAATTGGAATTTAGCGATAGATGACTACCTTGTTAACCAATATACGCCCAAATTGCAAATGGACAGTGGATTATACAAGGTTGAAGATGCTGCGGTAATAGGTATACCTGAAAATTACTATATCGATGGTGATACATCTAATTTTGCTGTTAGTGTCTCTAACGCTGAGTCGTTGATAAACAGTTGGAAAATAGCATTTACTGGTGAGGAAGTCGGTGATTTGTCAGTTAAAAATGCAGAAATGTATTTCGAAATAATTGACAATTCCTATTCTCTATACTCTGAACGAATTGACTTTGATGGCTGTATTCGGCTTTATGGAAAATTGTATTGTGAGTTATCTTTGTGCAGTAATAATCCCAATTTAAGCTACGGCGATTTGGTATTTTATCCATATCAGCATGATATTATTGAAAAAGGTTTCTGTATTATTCCTTTTTCAACAAGTATAAGGAATAATGATGGGAACCTATTTGCTATGGATACTGTCCCACTATATCTTGGGAATGTTTGCGACTATCAGGATATACAAATCGGCTTGTTTTCTGAAAGCAACTATTTGGATAAATCACTTACACTTAAAAATATTAACTTGTTTTTTGCACAGGCGCAGTCAGGAGAGTCAAGATCAACCGCTTTAATTGTTGAAAATTCAGTTTAGAATAGGGTATCATCACGTTGAATGCCAAAAAGTACGCTGCAGAAAATTCTAGCTTTTAATGCGGTTGGGTGGCTCGTCTGCACACATAGAAATATTTTCTTTTGTGTAAAACTAGCCCTTTTTGTTGTAAACTGCATAAAAATACTTTGCAATTCATTTTTCGGTTCATCAGAACAAATCGATTTTTGTTTTAATGGTTTCAACCAAGCAGGCTTTATCTAGTAATAAAAAGCCTGCTTGGTTTTCCATACTATAGCAACAACAGACATATGGGAAATTATGAAGAACTTGATTTTTGCTGCTTAATAGTATGCGAGGGGTTCCACCCTTGGACTTTCATCGTTTCCTCGTTTAGCATTGGTGTGATTTTCGGTATTATTCGTGTTTACACAGTTCTTTTTTCAGACCCATTCAACAATATAAAAGGCACAGTCGATTCAAGCTGTGCCTATATTTTATCAGTTGATATTAAGGAAATTATGGATTGTCACATTAAAACATTTAGCAATAGCCAATATTTCGATATCGGTTACAAACCGCTGACCTGATTCTATGCGCTGGACCGCATTTTTGTCAATGTCCAGACCAACGACCTGCAATCTGTCTGAAAGCTCTCGCTGTGAGATTTTAAGCGCTTTGCGGAGTTCTTTCATCTTGATGCCGGTTATGTTATTGCGTCCGTCCGCTGTTCTTGCTTTGAACATTTTTTGTACCTCCTGTTAAGTGTCAATCTTGATATAGGTAACTCTGCCATGATATGGTTACTGGATGCCGTGCTTGGAAATACCACCTATCATTATACCCTATTTATCGGGTATATGCAATACACTTTTTTCCCATTATAATATAAGATAGGTGATATTATGATAAATTACGACCCTTTCTGGGCATACCTTGCCGATCACGGCATAAGTACATACAAGCTGATAAACAGCTACGGTGTCAGCAAAGGTCTTATTGATCGAATGAAACATAACAAGGCAATAACAACTTTCACGATCAACGAGCTGTGCAACACATTAAATTGCAGTCTGAACGACATAATGACGTTCGTTCCAGATAACAAAGAGAATAACGAGTAAGGCTTTCAAGAAATTGGAAGTCTTATTTTTCTTTTGGGCCGAGTGTCTTTTTGATTATAGGATTTATTCGTCCTCAGATTTGCTTTCAATCATTCTGCGAATGTACCCTTTGACCTCAAACACCTGCGTTGCGCTCAGGCTGTCGATAAGTTCCTTTGTCTGGGTGCGGACGAGCGCATCGTCCAGCACAGCAAAGTCGCTTACGCAGAACAGATAATCCACGGAAATTCCGTAAATTTTTGACAGTTTCACAAGAATATCTATCGGGATCTCTCTGGTTCTGTTTTCATACGTTGCCAGCGTGGACTGATCTATAAAAAGCTGTTCAGCCATCTGTTTCTGGGTCATTTTCAGTTTCTTCCTCAAAGAGCGAATCCTATTACTATAAGACACCGCCATGTATTCGCCTCCTTTCCGGATTATAGTATATAACATTCACGATGGTTTTTCAGCCTACAAGGTGTCATATTCGTATGACGTTTTGTCATACAAAATTGCGGAATTATATGCTATAATAGGTACAGGGAAAAATAAGCGGCAGAAACAAAAACGCTCCCTTTCGGAGAGTTGGACTAATTTCATTATCCGGAAACAAACTGCCACTTGATTCCCGGACAGTTCTTTGACAACAGAATACCAGAGCAGATACAAAACCTATCAAACTCAAAGACGTGCGAAGAAATTTCTGCTTCCGATCTGACGGGTATCTCATTATCAGTGACCACCTTTACATATGCGCGAGAATAACAGATATTCTGCCACCTGCCGGCAGTCAAGCCAGAGCCTTGAACGCACAAGGACCTCTATAAGAAACGAGCGTGGAGCAAGATAGCATAATGATACTTCCGGCGACGGCTTGTCCCACAGGAATGGGCAGGGGTGAAAGTCCCATGTCAGGATGCGTAACTACCTGAGTCTGCTCTGAAAGCGTATCAGAAATTGAAAGCCATGGCTCTAAAATACTGAACCACGGCTTTTTATAGAATAATGAAAGGGGCTTTCTACCTTGTCATCTGATATTTTTAAAGATTACCCTGATATTGTTGAGATTTCACAGCTGATGGAAATGCTGAACATTTCAAAATATTCAGCATATAAATTGGTTACTGAAAATAAAATCAAGCACTTGGTCATTGGAAGGAAATACCGAATTCCTAAGATCTATGTGATAGAATACATCAATAGTCAAATAGAAAAAAATCAGATTTACGACTTTAGTGTATTGAAATTTCAAGGCGAAAGTGGTATAATAAAGATGTTAGATGAAAGGGTGGACGGTCTTAAAGGAGGACAGCACAGTGACCGGATCACTTTATGAAAAGCATAACTATTGGGTAATGGTTCTGTATGGACTAAGCGCAGCTTTGTACCCAGAAAAGAACATTACCGACTTAAGCCAAAAGAAAAAACGCTGGATATCCACGTCTTTGCCGTCAACGGCGAAAAACAAAAGAACCGCTGAAAAAATGCTCTACGATAACCTCAAAAAGTATGAGCTGGAAGAAAATAGAATGTTAGCTGACCCAGATTCGTACAGCTCGCAGCCTAACTACGCAAGTGGAGGTCAGGTACTTTTTACAGACTACCTTACTGATTGGCTGGAACGAAAGAAGAACAAAATCCAACTCATCACATGGGAAGGATATGAGGTGTATGCCCGGAGGCACATTATCCCGTATTTCAATGAGCTTAATCTCACGCTTGCCGAATTAAAGCCGCGTCATTTTGCGGACTACTACGAATACAAGTTTTCGGGAGGACGTCTTGACAGGAAAAAAGGCGGTCTGGGAAATCGTTCATTGAGAAGCCATGCTCAGCTAATCAAGGCTGTTCTTAACGAGGCGGTAATTTATGAGTACATATTACGCAATCCTGCTGAAAAAGTACCGATACCCAGAAAGCCGAAAACTGAAAGCGATTCTACCAAGAATGTGTACATGACAGCAGAAGAAGCTAACGATATGCTTCATAAGCTGAGAGGTGAATGGATTCAGCCGATTGTATTCATAGCGCTGCTCTATGGCTTGCGGAAAAGCGAGGTCCTGGGAATAAAATGGAGTGCGGTTGACTTTGAGAAAAACACTATCGAAATCAACCATACCGTTGTCAAGCACAAGTCAATAGTATACCAGGACAGCACCAAAACAGAAAACAGCCGCAACACCTTTGAACTGCTCCCCGAGGCGAGAGAACTTTTGCTGGACATTCACGCCAGACAGGAGAGGAACAGAGAGATATGCGGCAACGGTTATTATGAAAGCGACTATGTGTTTACATGGGACGATGGACATCTGTTCCGTCCGGACGCGATTACCGTTTCGTTCCAAAGAGCATTAAAGCGTCACGGGCTGCCTGAGATGCGCTTTCATGATCTGAGGCACAGTACGGCAAGCATCTGCTTTGACAAAGGCTGGGACATTGAGAAAATCAAGGTCTGGCTGCGTCATGCGGATATAGAAACCACAAGCAACATTTACACGCATATATCCAAAAATCGCCAGCATATTCTTGCTGACGCGATGACTGGTACATTCTCACTCTGAAAAACGGTTTGCAAAAAAAGAAAAGGTGTGTTCTAGCACAACACACCTTAACGATAAATTGTAGACCGTTGTAGACAAAAATCTCAACTGTCTGATATTTCGGTTCCGCTAATTCCCTTAACAGAGCCATTTAAAATGGTCGAGATGACAGGAATGAAATTGCGGTTTCAAGCACAGCAAAATTATAATTCTGCAAGTCGCGCAAACCGCATTATTAAGCCAAATCGGAACACCGTGGATAAATCCGAGTTCAAGTGAAAAAATCTGTTTTTCGAAATATTCGGGGATTTTTCGGGGATTTTTGCAAACAAAGAAATCCCCGAAGCCGAAGCCCCGGGGATAACGATTATTCAGTTTTCACAGAGCAGCCCAACTGCCGAAGTTTTCTCGACAGTTCCTCCGCCTTGCTCTGTCCGACGGAGATCTCGGCAGTGATCCTGACCTGCTTTTCCGGCGCGACCAGAGAACGGAACCAGTCCATATTCTTGCCGAATCTGGCGAGCCAGTGCTCCGGGTCGCCGTGGTTGGAAGCGTAGCCGCGGGCGCAAGCCTCCTTGTGGCTGATGATGTTTCCCGGCTTAATGGTCGGGTAGTTCTTCATGAGCCGCTGGCAGAGGTCAGCTGCAAGCCCGAAGGACTCCTCGAAGTAGGCGCGGTCGTTCAGCGCGTCCTCGGCTATCTCTATCTGAATGTACGCCGGGCTGTAATTGTAGCTGCCTTTTGAGCCAGAGCCGCAGCCCCAACAGCAGACGTTCCAGGGGAGCAGCTTAGCCGCTTTCACTTCGCCGTTCTTGTCCTTGCCTATGACCGCGTGCGGGCAGACATCGCTGTCGGAGCGGTCGAAGTAATTCTTGTAGGGGTTATCGCCGCAGATCTCCGGCGCGTTGACGTAGCGCTTAAGGTTCGGGTTATTCGCCCCGGTTGAGTGGATTATGATGCCTGCCGGACTACCATGCGGCATGGGACGGGCGGCTTTGAACGCTCCGTTGTTCCGGGCGTATGCTTCAAAGGTTATCGCCATCGTCGCCACCTCCGTTTTCTCTGCCGCTGTCGGCGAGACCTTCGCCGACCATGTAGCCTATCACAGCCGCTCCGCTGAGTATGCATCCGGACACGGTCTCGGCGGTTTCAGAGCTTCCGCCAAACGCTACAATCAGACCTGCGATAAAGCCTGCGAGCGCTATCCAGAGCTTTCTTGATGTCAGCTTTCTTCTCCAGTCAATTTTCATGGTTGTTGCCCTCCAGTCTGTCTATTCTGTGATGTGCCTGCTTTGCGCTGGATTCCACCGCCGTAAGCCGCGTTACAAGGTCAAGATACTGCTGTTCCTGCTTGTCCAGCTTGCGCTTGATGTCGTCCATGCTTGCTTTTATGTACCCGATATCGCTGCGGTATGAGCCGTCCTCGCGATTATCGTCCCGCTTGTTCCGTGCGAACGCCGCCGCGCCAAAAATGATACCGGATATCGCGGCGATTACGCTGATAATTGTGATGATGTTCTCTACAGTCATGTTTCCTCCATTTCCGCAAGCTCCGCGCGGAGCTGCGCTGCTTCTTCCTCAAGCGCCTTGAGCCGGGATTTATCCTCATCTGTTCCGACGCCCGCAACTATTGCAGCAAGTGGGCGTATTCTTTCCCGGTCTATCTCAACGAATCTCCGGGATATCTCGGCGGTGCGCAGCCGATTTTCCCTGGCGGCGCGCTGCTCGTCTGTTTCGCGCGGCTCGATGATGTCGTTACAGTTCTGCGACATATGCGTATCCTCCTGTTACCTGTTTGATGTCCGTTATGGTTCTCATGCTGGGGCGAATGTCCAGCGGGTCGATGTCGTTTGTGGTTCTGACCTGGTAGAATCTCTGGCACTTTGCAAGCTCCGCAGCGTAGTCGGGCGGCACGAACGGCGTCGCCAGTGAACCGCCCTCCAGCTTCGCCCATGCGAGCTTCAGGGAGTTCCCGGCTTCGTTGCCCTTGTTGAACCCGATGGATACCGCTGATATGTACTCGCTGTCAGAAAGATCTACCGTCACACTGTTTATGCCAGCCTGAAGCCTGGGAGTATAGTAGCTGTCAACGTAGTCCCCGGCTGCGGTCACAGTGCGGATACGCGCGGCCCATACTCCGGTGACGTCCGCTGCCTTGAGAGATAGCGTGTATTTTCCCGGTGGAAGCGGGAACTCAAAATTCTGCCAAAAAGCGTGGGTTGTTGACGACGCTGTTACCGTAGAGGTGAGCTTCACACCGCCGGAAATCGGCGCTGCGCTGCACTTCCCGGGAGAATACCATCTGTCGACCGTGTAGCCGGTGGAATACTCGTTCTGTCCTCGCTGATTTACCCGGAAATCCGGATTGATGAGCAGATTCGGATTGCTCAGCCCGTCCCAGGCAGATTTCTCCGCCGCAGTAACGTGGATATCCGCGTTGCCCGCGTGCGCTTCTATGGCGGCTCTGGCTACGCTGTCAGCACCCGAGCCGCCCAGTGCTGCCGTCTTAAAAGGGCATGCGGTGTAATCGCTCCCGACCAGCTGCACCGATCCAGTCGTCCCGAGCAGGTACACCGCTCCGCAGGCTCCGTATATCGCCGCTGCCTGTCCCGCCGGAATGCTGACTACTCCGTCAGCGCCCGCCGTAACGCCCGGAACAGCCGAAGCGTACACCGTAGTAGCTCCGTCGTTCCTGAGCCAGGCGTTCATCCCGCCGCTGTAATTCGCTCTGATTTCCGCGCCCGTGAGCGCTATCGTTTTTGATGTCATGTGTTGCCTCCTATTTTGTATTTTTTCATTAAGTACGCTGAGTTGCTGCGCACCGTTGCTTCATCGTGGTATTGCGAGCCAAAAGCACACATTACAAAGTCACAAATTGTTGGTGCATCTAATCTTGTTGACCCAAGATACTCGTTGTTGAGGTACATCATATTCGCATACTGCCCGGTCATACAGTTACCGATGTACCCAACAAGAGCACCATCAATATAAAAATAGGTAACACCGTCCACACGTGTAAAGCAGTACACATGATATTCGGTACAGCTTACGTTTGTTTGCTGAATATCATACGCTGCAGACGAAAAGTACAAATTACCATCATACTGCAATAAACCGAAACCATAATGCTCAGAATTAGACAGCTGTGAAAGCCTCTTCGTGATAATGCAGTTGACAGCCTCGCTCTTCTCGGACTTCACTATAGCATAAACCGTGTTCGGCTCGGCGCAGGTTAGCGTTCCGTACTGATTTGCCGTAAAATGTACCGCTTCTCCGTTCTCCGAGGCGCCTGCAAGAACGATATCGGCGTATCCGGCAACAGAATTCTTCCAGCGCAGGTTCGAAATATCCCGTGTATCAGGCGTGAACATTCCGAATATTCCGTCCATTATAAATGCCGTCTTGCTTATTCCCCTGCACATCGCCACAGCCCAGAACACCGCGTTATGCGCAGCCACATCGGTTATACCCGCCGATATTTCCGGCTCGAACTCGTTCCCCGCGCTGTCGCTGATTTTCGATATCAGCCCGGTGTCAGCGTCCTTTTCTATCGTGTACGTCGTGCCGTTGAATTTTACCGAGGCGTCGGTCAAGTACTGGTATTCGGTGAGAGTAGCAGACGTTGCCCCCGCCGCCATCTGCTTCTCCGTGGCCTCCTGCCGGTTCTCAGTGCTCCGGTTCTGCGCCTTGCTTTCCGCCGTGCAGGATATCTTCTCGACAAAGCCGCCCGTGCAGGTCAGCGACAGCTCCTGTTCCATAACGATCACCTTCTTCTGAGTGCCGTCCGCGTCCTCGACCGTGAACACATCGCCCGGTTCGAGGATATTCTCAGCAGGCATTTCGAGTGAAACCGCCGAGTAATTCAACCCGCCGAGCCTGTTCCATGCGTATTCCGCGATACCGACCGTCGCAAACGGGTCATACGCCGTCACTATGCCGTCGGCGGTTTCGTCGTACTCAGAAGCAGTGCCGTCGATGTAGATTTTATCGTCGCCGCCGCGCTGGAGCAGTATCCCCTTGACCGTGTATCCGCTTCCACCTGCTATATCCAGCGAGCAGCACCGTCCGTGCTGAACGGTTTTTCCGACCTCCTCGTAAGCCGGGAATTTCAGCACCTCAGACGGCGAGAACCGCGCGTTCCTGCCATGACTTGCCGCGATGTAGCTGATAAGCTCCTGCGCCGTGTAGCCGTCGGGAGCTTTCTCGACCGTGATATCCTCGCAGACAAAATCGGTCGTGACCCCGGCGCGGGCACAGAGGTAATTCAGCATTGCCTGCATTTTGCAAGGAAACGTCGGCGCGGTTGCCTTTCTGGTGTCCACCCAGCTCACGCGCTTGTCGAGCCTGCTCATCATGTCGTAAGCCTTGACCGCGGTAACGCCGTTGCGTGTGACCGCCTCGTCAACGTAGAATGTCCCGAGCCGTATCCAGTCGAGCACCGGAGCTGTGCAGCGGTAAAAAACCTCAACTTTTTTCAGCCGCCCGTTAAAAAGAATTGTCGCCTTAGTTTCGAGCGTGAGCATGTCCGACATGCACGCGCCTATCTGGAGCTGATCGGAGCAGCTCCGCAGGATATCAACGCTGATAACGTCCCCGAGCCATAGCGTGTCCGGTTCGGCGGAATTGCCGTAAACCTTGACCATAACTCCGAACTGCCGCCCGGAGCTCTGCACCTGCGCAAGATATTCGTCTGAAACTGTCCTCATATCACATCTCCTCGAACACCAGCGAGATCTCGCTGCACATTACGTCGTCGCCGTCTGCGTAAAGCACCGGGGTCGGGATATCACCGCTCAGGTGAACAGAATACACGCTGCTGTCAACGCTGACATTGAACGTTATCGGCTTTATGACCGCCTTTATCTCCTCCCACTTCGCAAGAGGAACGATCGGGAACTGCACCGAAATGCGTTTTTTCGAAAGCTCGGAGATACGGTCTACCACCAGCGAACCGTTCAGGGTCTGGTTTACCGACTGGCTCCGGAACGTGTCCGCGATGTCCGGCGGCAGAATGTACTTGCTGACGTCGATATCGCCTATTTTTAGTATCATGATACCTCCTAGAAATTGAACGGCGATTTGCCGGAGCGCTTCGCCATAATGTTGCAGTCCCGGACGCACGCCTTGCCTATCGTCAGGTCGCCGGCGGTCAGCTCGATGGTGATATCGCCGAACGCGTCCTCAAACCTCTCGACCTTGCGCTGCAGCTTGGTTATCGCGTTTATCACGTCGGCGAGGTCGGTCTCCTTCGAAGCGGACGAACTTTCAGCCGCGCCGGATATCGCGCCGGTCAGGGCGTTTATCTGGTGCGCGGAGGCCGTCTTTCCGAGCACGTCCTTGCCGATGAGCGATTTCAGCGCGGCGGTCTGGTCGTTGTCCCACATGGTCGGGACATAGCTTGTTATGCTGATGAAATTGCCCTGGCTGCCTGTGGAACTGCTCGAACCGCCTGAGCTGGTCTTGGTTTTCGATGTGTCGGCGGTTGGGGTGTAGGGCTTGTAAGTGTAGGTGCTTTCCAGTTCGGTTTCAGCGGGGGGTTCTTCTGTATTCCCTTTAAAATAATAGTCGTTAAACGCTTTGGTGTTGCCGTAAACGCCGTAGCCGACGGAACCAGCAAGCCTTTTGGACTTTTCAGCTTCGTCTTTCATAGACTGAACATTCGCAAGGGCGGTTTCAGCATTGTTCTTTGCGTCTAAGCCGGATTTCAGATTATTTATCTGCTCGTCTAACCTGCTGGCATACTGCCTGTAATCGTCAATGCGGGTTTCGTTGTATTTATCCGCCGCTAAGTCTCGCAGGTATTCGAGATCTTTTATCCTGTCCTCGTAAGAACCGCTGAAATACATATTGCCGCCAAAAATGTTTGAATCAGAAGATTTGAATGTGCCAAGCTTTAACGCTTCACTCAACAGGTAGTCGTTTGTTCCATTGGTGTTCATCGCGAACAGACCTATTGCCGTACTTTCCTTTTCTGCTTCTTCGGCGGCAGTAAGGCCCATTCTTGCTTGACTTTCAGACATTTCATATGACTTGGAAATGACGCCATTCATTTTGTCGATAACGCCCTGATACGAATCAGCCACAAGGTCGATACTACCGGCAAGGTCACCGAACTGCTTGTTCAGTTCTTCCTGCAAAGCTTTCAGTTCAGTTTCCTTTTCGGCTGTGTCCTTTGTGGAATTATAAACCTTTTCATAGCGCTTTTTGACATCTTCCAGCCCTTTAGTCTGTTCTTGGTACTCCTGCGAGGACTGCGTTAATTCATCTGATTTTGAAGTAAGGTCTGCCATACGTTCGTTACAGTCGTCCATAGCTCCGGACAGCGCCGCAATTCCTCCGACCGCTCCAGCAGCGAGCGAACCTATCAGCACGAACGGATTAGCCGCGCCAGCTGCGTTGAGCGCCAATTGTGAAACAGTCGCCGCGTCTGTTATAGTCTTAAATGACCGTATTGCGGTCACTGCCGCCTGAACAGCATTCCCGATTTTGATTGCGGTCTTAAAAGTTACTAGCGCTATTGCGATTGCGGCAATAGCATCTCTTGCTTCCCACGCTACTTTTAAAGCTTTGCTTATGAACTCTACTGCGTTTTTTAGCACTGTTGTCAATTCCGGAATGTGCTTTGCAACAAAGTCGGACAGCCTTTTTGCGATATCTCCGACCATCTCAATGAGCGGCGGGAGAAGTTCAGAAATAAGTTGCGAGATAGGGTCTATCATCTTTAGCAGAGATTCCACAAGCGGCTCCGCTGCGTCCAACAGCACCGGAACGACCTCGTCAGCTATCTTGCCGAGCTTGTCAATGACCTCCGAAACAACCGGGATAAGCTCGTCGCCGAGCGGCTGTATCAACAGCTCAACCTGCCTTTTCAGCCCGCCGAGCGCGTCCGAGAGCGAACTGTAATTCACCTCGACTATCTCGTCCACAGCTCCCGCACAGTCGTAGGCGCTGTCGGAGATATCGCCGAGCGCCTTAACCGCGTCAGCGCCGAGATCCTCCCACATGGTCCCGAACAGGTTCACGCCTGCCTCGTTCTGCGCGATGGGGTCTTCCATATCGCCGAGCGCCTTTATGATTGTCTGGAACGCGTCCCGGGCAGCGTCGCCGCCCTGTGCGAACTTCTTCGCCATATCCTCCGCGTCGTAGCCGAGGGCTTCAAAGCCTTTTTCAGTCGTGTCCGAGCCGTCGATAGCGCGGATAGAAAACTCCTTGACTGCGTCGCCTATTTTATCGAGGTTCCATGCTCCGTTCTCCGCGCCGTTCGCGAAGATAGTGAACATATCGTCGGCAGAAAGCCCCAGCTTTTTGAACTGCACGGAGTACTCACTGATATTGTCCAGCAGCTCTCCGGAGTAGTCGAGGCCGTCCTGCGCACCTTTGGCGATATAATCGAACGCGTCCTCGGCAGCTATACCGAAGTTCTCCACCATAGCTTTAGCGGCGCGGGAGGTCTCGGCGACGTCCATATCGAACGCGTCCTGCAAGGCGTAGGCGCTTTCGGTGATTTTTTCGAGCGGCTCCGCGTCCATTTCGCCGAGATTCTGAGTTATCGTGGAAATGCTCGCGGCGATGTCGTCGAAATTCTCGCCGAAGTTGTCGCCGTAAACTCCCTTTATCACCTCGGAGTACTTTTCAGCGGCAGCCGCGCCCTCGCCTGTGGCGCTGGTAACACGCTTGACAGCCTTATCCAGGTCGTCAGCAGATTTTACCGCCGCCGTGCCTATCGCAGTACCCGCCGCAGCCGCTGCGGAAGCAGCCGCGCCTATTGCCTTGATAGCTCCCAGAGCCGCTTTTTCAACCTTATCTGCGGAATCTCCGATTATCTTCTCCGCGTTCTTGAGATCGTCGGGGAGCTTGCTGTTGTCGCCCCGGATATGATATACTACTTCTCCTTCGGGCATTTTTCCTCCTTTCGGGCATGAAAAAAGCACCTTGTTTTTGTGCAAGGTGCTTTTTCTATGTACTTGATGATTGCCGGCGTCACATAAACGAAATCAACGATAATACCGTAAACAGAGCGCTTGCGACCGCCGCCACCATAGAAATGATGGAAATGACAGCAACCACCTTTGTATTCTTCTGAACAGCGGAAAGCAGTTCGTTATTGCGCTCCTCCGCGCGGCTTATCTTCTCAAGCAGTATGTTTGTCGCGTCAGTACCCTCCGCCATTCCGGACGGCGTACCAGCTTCCGCTCCGTATGTCACATACTGTGAGGGAATAGTTTTGCCGCAGGCGTCGCAGTACATTGACGTTGACGTTCTGCCACAATCGGGACATCTGTACATTTTCATAGAGAATTACCTCCAAAAAGTTTATTTTCTACATTATAGCACGTCCCATCGGAAATGTCAATACAGAAATCATTCAGCCTGCGCCCGCAGCATATTGAACAGCCCGTCCCAGCCCCCGCCGTCCTGCGCCTGCGAAGCGCCCTTATTCGGCAGCGCGTACAGCGTTTTCAGCTCCGTGAGCCGCCGGATATACTCCGCGTTGTGCTTGTTCGGAGCCGGGATATCCTCCGAGCGTATCCGCATTATCTGCTTCACCGGCGCGTCCTCCGGAAGCCCGTGGAACATCGCGAGGAACGCGCACCAGTGCAGCCGCCCGCACTCCTGTATCAGGTCGATACCGTAAGCCTGCCGGAACGACGAGTATATCTCCTCCGCGTCGAAGCTGAAATCAACGCACTTCTGCGGCCGCTTCTGCGTTGACAGCCTCCGCTGCGGTGGAGCTATCACCTCGTCCATAAGCTGTTGGAGTACCCGGCTCTGTACCTCCGGCGGCGGGGTTTTCCGGCAGTCCACGAGCCATGAGAAACCCGCCTCCGTCTTTTCCTCCGGCGTGAGGCCGGGGTCGTCGAGGACGTCGTAGAACCTCAGCACCCGGTCGAACCACAGAGCCAGCCGATACTCCTGACCTTCAACGGTAATGCGGTCGGGAAACGGCTCGTACAGCTTCATCTGAGCTTCTTCCCCCTGCGGTAGATTCCCTTGAGCTGTTCGCGGCGGCGGGCTATGCACTCGTTCACGCGGGGGAGTATCACGTCGTAGATATACGGCACTATCGCGACTGACATCTCAACGTAGTTCCCATCGAAGAACTCGCAGATGGTTTCCGCGTTCTCCCTGCCAAAGCAGATGGCGAACACCCCGCGCACCGCCCTGCCATACTGCTCGTAAGCCTCGGCGTAGTCCTTATCGGAAGCCGCCTTTTTCAGCGCCTGCTCAGCGGTCGTGATGTCGGTGAGGTTCCTGCGGAGTTCGCCCGCGATAGCGTCGATGTCAACGACGAACTCCAGCTTTGCGGCGGGCTTTCCGTCTTCTCCGCAAAGCTCCAGCGCGTCGCGTATCTTCTCCGATCTCTTTATCTGGTACATTTTCTGCTCCTTTCAGTATTAAAGCCCTGTCTTTTTCTCGCCGGTGTCGTCCAGATTTCCGTCCTCGACGGTGGGCTTGCCATTCATCGCCATGACTACAGTTACGGCGTTCGGCGCGGTGGATTCGCCGCCTGCAATGGCTATCTGCGTGAGCGTTACCGGACAGGTGACTATCTGCCCGTTGCGGTTCATCTTGATATCGGTAACACGCGCCGCGCCGGGGCTCCACTGAATCTTGTCGAGATAAGCGCACACCGGGTCGCTTGCCATGAAGTCGCCCTGAAGCGTTATAGTAGGCTGGAATCCGGTAACTGTGCTGGAGCTGTAACCGCCGTCGCTGAGGTAGGACGCGGAATACACGTTCTCGTTCAGCGCGTTCGCGCAGTTCTTGAACGCATTGCACATGGACTTATAGGTCGCGCTGTCACCTGTGGGCGTGGTGTTGATGAACACCTTGACCTCGTGGTTAAGCTCAACACCCGCGACCTTGGGTAATGTCTGGGACATAGTAATTCTCCTTTCAGTCGAAAAATTCGGAATTATGAATGCGGAATTCGGAATTTCGGTGCCGCCTGCGGCGGTTATTTAAATACGTCCCACGAAGTGGGACACCTTAATTCCGAATTAAGAATTCCGAATTCCGAATTAAATAATGATCCGCAGGCTGACGGACAGCGAATATATCCAGTGATCGCCGTCCGTGCCTACGAATAACGGCTCGCTGCGTGCCTCCGCGTTAACGACAGGCGCACCTAGCCGGGCTGTATCGCAGGCGTTGGCTATCCCGCAGAGGAAGCCGTAAGCCTGCTCCTGTTTCTTGAATTTCGACAGCACGTCGAGGGAAAGCACCGCCCGGCGGTTCGCGAGGTCGAGGGAGGTGAACTCCCGGGAACCTGTCACGACCTGCACTGCGATACTCTCCCCGGGCGAAAGAAGCCCGACGGACGCCGGCTGTCCTGTTGTTTTCTCCGCAAAAGCCCGGAAAGCTTCGACTGCCTGTAACTGCGCCGTCATTTGTTCAGCTCCTTTCGAAATGCTGTTTCGTAGATTTGCCGCCATTCCTCGCCGTGGTCTGCCTGGGCGCGCTCGCACCAGTGGGAGCCGGCTTTCGGGTTCTTGCGCTTATAGAATTTAAGCCGCACCTCCGGCGAGACCTTGACCTTCGTCTGACCCTCCCGCGCCCATGCTGAACCGGTTTTCGGGTCCACCATCAGCACGCCGTGATACAGATATCTAGCGTAGGGAGTAGACCAGACGAGCTTTCCGTGCAGTATATCGCTGTGGATATTCGAGCTGTTGACAAGCGCGTCCTGGTCGTCCGGAACGTACTCGTTGCAGTCCGCGAGCGCCTGCTGAGAGGTTATCCCGCGCGCCTTTTCGGAAGCCGCGCGGATATTCATTGCAATCTGCGCGGAATTGATGTTCACCGTCACAGGCACAGTCCCACCTCCAGATGGTGGAGTTTCTGACGGTCGTAAAAAACCTCGACAGTCTCAACGCGGTAACGCTTGCCGCCAAATTCGACGATATATCCCGGCTTGAACTCCACCACCCGAGCGCTGTTCCGGCAGTCGTAGAAAAGCGTTGCAGACAGCGTAACAGAGCGGTTGTCGGACGTGATTATCATTTTACTCGCAGGCTCTACGCGGATATGCGTGAGTTCCGCGAGTTCGACAAGTTCCTGCTCCTGCCAGGAATTCTCCCGGGCTTCGTACAGCTTCGCCGAATGTATCAGCAGGGAACGCGGGATAGGTCTCATATCCTCACCCCTCTGTAGAGCAGCCCGGTAGGCTCCAGCAGCGCCAGAGCCTGGGCGCACAGCGAATTCGCCGCCGAACCTCCGGAGTTGCCGGAACTCCCGCCAGCGGGGCTCCCGCCGCCGGAATAGCTGAACTTCCCGAGCGTTACTGAGCCGCCGTCCGTGGTCTCCGACAGCGCCGAAACACCGCCGTTTTCGAGGATAAACTCCGCCTGCGCGCAGACAGCGTTCTGAGCGGCTGTACGCCAGACTTCCGGCGTGGCAGCTACAGTATACCCCGAGGGGAATATCTCCCGGTCTACGATAAGCTCCGCGCGTTTGAGAGCGGCTGTCAGCTCGTCCGAATCCGTCCAGCCGCCCCAGTTCGCGGAGTAGTACTCAGCCGTGACCGTCATGCTACCGTGATGTAGCCGACCTTAACGCACTTCTTGTTGCTGTCAAGGTCGATTATCTCGATGATATCGCCCTTCTTGCAGGAGATCTGCGTGCTGTTGGAAGTGAACGCATTTGTCGTAGCGATGGCGGTGAAGTCCTCCTCAAGCGCCGCGCGCTTTGCCGGGTTCACGCGGTACACGAACGCGTCCGTAGCGCTCTCGGCGACGGTGACCTTGCACTTGTCAGAAGCGAACGCGCCCTGCGTAAGAGTGAGCGAACCTGCGGAAAATACCGCGTAGATAGCGCTCTTGCGGAGCACCTCGTGTCCGTAAACGGAACGCCCCTGAACCGCAGAAGAGCCGATGTGCTTGCTGTCCTTGAGGTCGTTCACGGCAATAGGCACCTTCCATGCGTTGATGCGCGTAGCATAGCGCGGGTGACCTGCGATCATCGCAAGGTTAGCGGTGTCGTCGTTCCACTCGTACACGGTGAATCCCGCGATCTTGCCGACCGCGCCGGACTGCTTCACCTCGTCGCCGAGCGCGGAAGCCTGCACGAACAGCGGGCTTTTCAGCATAGCCGCGTAGATGTCCGGGGTAACGAGCAGGTAGCGCCTGCCGTCGTTCGGGACGTTCGCCTTGCTCATCAGCGTACGGATATCCACAACATCGCTGTATACGGTGCTTGCGGAAATGGAGGACGTATTGACGCGGGTGCCCTGCGAGATGAGCGTGGAAGCGCCGTCCCGGTCGAGGGCGGTCGCCATGGAGTAACCCGCGCTGTCAAGTCTGTCCGCGATAAGGTTGTCGGGAACGGAAGCCGCGTCGTAGCCGTCCACAAGCTCGTTGACGTACTTCTCGCGGTTGATGAGGATAGAGCGGTACTCGGTGGAGCTTTCGGAAAGATCGCCGCCGGCGCTGCGGTCGTAGTCGCCGACCTTGACCTCGCCGTCGCGCACCGGAACCTTGACCGCGCCCGCGACCGGGTCGCCCTCGTAGTCGTTGTTGAAGATGATACCGTCCTTTAAGATGTTTTCCGAGCGCATTTTCGCAAGGACAAGCGAAGAATAGCGCTCCTGAGCCTCATGCGGCATAAATTAAATCTCCTTTCAGATTTTGATTCCGGGGTTCTTCGCACGGAACGCGGCTTCAACGCCGGAAATCGCGGCGCTGCCGTTCCCGCCGGAAACCCCTGTTGTTGTCGGCGCTGAACCTCCCGCGAACTGCGGATATTTCTTCAGCACCTCGTCGATTGCCTTTTCAAGCGGCATGTCGTCGCTGACTTTAAGCGAAGCCAGCGCTACTACGTCGTCCGCCGCGTCGGGCTTTACGCCCTTTGACGTGGCGAGCAGCTTCGCTTCAAGGGCTGCGACCTTCTTCTCGGCTGCGTCCGCGCGGTCTGACTGCACCTTGATAGCTTCCGCGGACTTCTGCTCTGCGGATTTCTGGTCGTCCTGCCACTTGTGGAATGCCGCGAGATCCTCCTTGCTGGGAAGTCCCTTGCGTTCGCGCTCAAGGCGCGATTTTATGAGGTCGTTGACCTCGTCCTGCGTGAATGTTTTTGCCGCCCCCTGCGCGCCAGTTTTGCGCACAATACCGTCCGGGTTTACATCGCCGAGAATGTTTTGCGCAAAACTTTGCGTAGATGTGGTAGGATCACCTCCGGCGGTCTGAGCGCCGCCCTGCTCCTGTGTTGCCTGGGTTGTCTGTTCGTCTGCCATTGTTGTTACCTCCGTTTTAAGTCCGTATGACTGTATTCCGCGCGGGCTTTTAATGTCGTCAGCGTGTTTCGGACAATAAAAAAGCACGCTGATCTCTCAACGTGCGATTATGGTGGGAACGGCGGGTTCTGCCCCCGCTGGTCATTATTCCGGGCATAAATGACCTATCTGCCCGTAACTGTATGCACGTCATCTTGCCGCGCTGCGTTCCCGTGATGTTCCCGACATTAATATCGGGAACATAAAAATAGCGCCCCGTCGGAGCGCTTGGCTATTGGAATGAAAAAGCACCTTGCTTTTGTACAAGGTGCTTATTTCTTACTATTGTTTGATTTCTCGTCCGCTTCGCGTTCAAGGTCTTTCAGAAGTTGCCTCATTTTTTCGACCGCTTCTTCGTTCGAACCGTCGAGAGAATGCTTTTTTATTTCAGCCATTCAATTACCCCCATGTCAATATACTTGTTAAGAAATTTATTGACAACAGCACGATATTCAGCGTCAGACCCAGTTTTAATCTGCTTTCGCACCATTCTGTCAAGCTCTCTTATCAAGTCTATTCTATCATATTCCGTGAGCTTTGTCAATACCTCAATCTTGCCGTTATTCTTAACAACTGACATGGATTTAAGACTATTTTCTCCAAAGAACTCAACCACATCGTCGATAGAAAAGCTATTGTTCCGAGGGTGATTATGCATAAGGAACAAATCCTTGCCGTAAAAAGCGCCGAATTCTATTTTATCATCAGTGCCATGAAGAACGCGCTTTCCGGTCATATCACTATTGAGGATAAAAGCTACTTCCTTACTGCCGTTTTCCATCATAGATGTTTTCAGCAGCTTTTGATGTTCTTGGTGTATTTTCTCACAGATATCATCAGAATATGTTTTTGGAGTAACCTTTGGAACTTTAGCGACCGTTTCATCGGTAATGGCTGTGATAGGTTTCTTGCTTCCGCTTTCCCTGAGCTTTCCACCATTATTCACGCTCCCATAAGTCCTCACCCTGTCCGACCGATATTTCAGCCCGTTGCTGTCGCAGTAGGATTTCAATGCCTTGTTCTGCTCCGCCATCTTCCTGCGGACTTCCTTTGCGCCCTCGGTATCGCCCGCAGCTTCGAGCATATCGGCTTCCGTTTTGGATTTCCGCACCCTGCGTTCAAGCTCGCGCTGACGGCAGACCTTGTTGTAAAGTTCCTTATCCTCGGTATCATCATATTCAACCGAGGACTTCCGGAACAGCCCGTCGGAAACGCCGCGCGGACGATGTCCGCAGTTTATCCCGAACAGCCCGTCCGGCTCGCCGAAGCTGGTCTGCGACAGCGGAATGACCTTGTGCTTGCGCCCGTTGATGTCGGTGATCTCGGTAGTTTTCCCGGAGCGGCTGATTAGCTTCCCCTGCCAGGGGCGGCACTTCGGGCGGCTGCCGGGGTGGGAGCTCACCTCGAACACGTCCTGCCCGAGGCTGTCCATAGTCGAGAACTGCGCTTCCAGAGCAGTATTCTTGACCGTCGCGCGGATATCCATGTTGACGTAAGCCTCCGGCGACCATTCCCGCCCCGACTTATCCACAAACGCAGGAATGCCTTTCTGCGCCATCTCGTGTATCGTCGTGCGGACTGCCTTTGTGCGGCTCTCTGCGCCCGAAACGACCGAAGCCGTGTTGCTATTCAGAATATCAAGGACACCCTGCTTGTCGGCTATCTCAGCCTGCTCTCTGCGCTGTTCTGCGGTTTTGCGCAAAATACTGCCTTGGCTTGTGCCTGCCAGTTCCGTGTTGCGCAAAACCTGCCACTTCTCCGCAACGGAATTCACGGCGCGGACGAACGTGCTTTCAGCTTTGTATTTCATCACGGTGTTGACCTGATTGTACACGTCCTTAGCCTGATTACGATAGTGCTTGACGGAGTTCGCGGCGCTCTCGGCGAACCGCTTATCATGCCACATGCCCTGGATTCCGTCCTCGGCGAGCGTATCGTCTATCGCCTGCCGGACGGTATCCGCGACGTTCCCGGGAATTCCCTTGGTGCCCGCCGCGATTATCTTGTGCGCGTCCTGCCGGAGCATTCCGTGCTTTGCAAGCTGCTTTAACTGCCATTTGCTGACCTCGTTGAGCTGGTGGTCGTCGTTCAGCGAAAGCTGCCGCGCTATCCGGACGAGCAGGCGTTCCTCAACGCTCATGTACGCGTCGGCGATGGGAGCGGCGAGGTTCAGCGCTTCAAGGGCGGTCATGCTTCATCACCGCCGAAGAAGTCCGCGATATCCCCGCCCCCGGTCTCCTGCGACATTCTCGCAAGCTCCTCGTGCGCGGTGGCTTCGTCGCACTTCTGGACTTCCATTATCGCCTTTATTTTCGACTTCAGCCCTGCCGAAACCAGCTTGATATTGTTGTCTATCAGCGTGTTGTCGTCGATGATGATGTTATCGTTCCAGCCGACTGTTACGCTGTACTCCCGCGCGGAAATCTCTCCGGACATCACTCCGAGCTGAATCAGCGCGTGAACGACCGTTTCTATCATCTCGGTCAGCAGGTTCTTGTTATTCTTGACGGTGCGCGCGGTCTTGCTTTCCTGGGAGATTATCTCCGTCGCCGTTTTCATGCCCTGCTGGACGTCGAACGAGAACGTTCCCGCCGACAGCCCGGTCTGCATACACAGGATATTCAGATACGCGTTGATGGCGCTGACGTGCTGTTCTATGCGGAGTTCCGTGGTGTTGTCGGTGATTTTAAGGCTCTCGCCGTCCTCGTGCCGGAGCGCTATGAAAGCCTCGTCGTCCGCGTCGAAGTACCGGACTGCTTCGGCGGTGTCCGGGTCGATTATGGTCTGCACACAGGAGCTAGGCACGATTATGCGCTTCTTGCCGAGGACGAACTCCCGCTGGAAGCTGTCGAACACCGTGTCGAGCGCCCGGAGCGTATCCGTGCAGTTCGCGTAGACGGACATTCCGAGCGGCACGTCGTAGTCAGAATTGTTGCTAACGAACGGCCGGAAGTACGCAAACACCGGCTTGCCGCCCTCGTACACGACCGGATTCTGCAAGTCCGGGAACATCTCCGCAAGCGGGCATTCCCGCCCGATTTCGCTGTCGGAAGCCGCCTTGAACAGCTTGAATTCCGACCTGCCCGGCTGCATGAATTCAAGCAGATGGAAGTAGTCCTCGCCCCGCGTGTAAGTCCCCGAAAGTATTCCGGACTGCACTCCGGAGCCGTCCCAGCTCACCGGGACGAAGCGGTCGGCGGTGATGTAGTCGATCCTCGGTTTCCCGCCGGAGAGGTAGCATTTCAGCACCCCGCCGCCCATGGCGTACGCTTTGCTGAGAAGCTCCGGGAGCTGCTTCCAGAAGCCGTTCGCGTTCAGCGTATCGTCTATGTACGCCTGATATTCGGGGAAGTCAAGCGTTATCTCGCACTGCTCCGAAAAGGTCAGCGCCGACAGACTGTCGCACAGTACCTTAGCCATGTTCAGCCGCAGGAGCTGCCGCTTGCCCCGCGAGAAAAGCCCGCCCTTTGCGGTCTGCCGCCACTCCGGGTCGTCGCGGTATATGCGCCGCCACTTGTCTATGCAGGCGCTGTAGTATTCCGAGCCGCTGAACTCCTGCCCGAATGCGGCGGCTATTTCATTTGCGTTCATGTATTCCTCCAAATTCTATGAGCCGGTTCGCGTGCGGTTCGAGGGCGTATTCCAGCGCGTCAAGACTGTCAATGTTAGTCGAGCCGTCGTCAAGGCGCCTGTCCCTGGTCGGCGATTTGCTGTCCCAGACAGCCTCTGAGAGCGCCGCTATGGTGTGCCTGCACCGCCGCATGATAAAGAACCTGCCCTGGCTCATGAGCATGTCACAGAGCCGTATGCGGTCGATTATCTCGCCCTTGCGCGCGTTGCGGACTTCCACCGGGATATGCCGCGCGAACACCTCGGTGCGTATGCCCTTTATGAGCGTAGTTTCCGCGCTGTCGCACCAGATGGAAGTCGCCCTGACCTGCGCCTGCGAGCGCTGAACGAAACCGCAGACGTCGCCCGTGAGCGTTCCCGGGTCGATTACTTCCTTGCGGTAGTACTCGTCCAGAATCACGATACTGCGGTACCCGCGGGTAATTCCCACAAGACAGCCCGCGTGCGCCGAGCCGTTTCCGCCGAAGTCAAGCCCCATCGTTCCGATGAAGATATCCGCCGGGACCTCGTCGAGAATGAACCGCTCCGGGTCGTCGGCGAACTGGCGGTAGATTACGCCGTCAGCGGACTTCCACTCCCCGAGGATATACCGCTTGAAGAACACGCCGGTGTATGTGCTCCGGTAACGCTCCTTGACTGCCTCCGACAGCGACAGGTTGTCGTCCATCGTGAAATGCAGATACAGCAGACGTTTGTCCGCGCGCTTGTCTATCCAGCCAGTCTTGAACCAGTGCGCGGGACTGCCGGGATTGCAGTTGAACCAGAATTTCGACCCGTCCACGGAGCAGCGTCCGGTCGCCTGATTGACGAAGCTCTCCGGCATGAGCGCGACCTCGTCAAAGAACACCCCCGCGAGCGTGATACCCTGTATCAGGTCCTGGGAGCGCTCGTCCTTGCCGCCGAACACATAAAAATAATTTTCTATATTTCCTCTGCGAACGACCACAAGATTCTCGGTGCGCTGTTCCGACACCGAATATCCCCGTGAACGAAGCATGAGTTTCAGCCAGAACAGGACGTTCCGGCGGAAGCTGCCGATAGTCTTGCCGCACATCGCGAAGTTGCAGGCTTCGAACTCCGACATAGCCCAGACAACGAACCCGAGGGACATCGCGACCGACTTCCCCGAACGGATAGCGCCGTCTGCGATAATGCCGTTGCAGTCCCGGACGGGGGACGAGCGGCACCACCAGTTCAGGACTTTTCGCTGCTTCCGGGAGAACGGCTTGAACTTGAACACTGCTTTAATCTTCATCGTTCCAGTCCTCCGCCGCAGAGCCGTCCAGCGCCGCAAGGAAGCCGTCGTCCGGGGTCTGCTCCTCCTCGCCGGAGAGCTTCTTCTCCTGCAATGCTACCTGCTTCTTCTGGAGCTTCACGCGCTCCCCGGAGCTGCCCTCGCCGATAAGGTCGACTATCGCATTGAACGCCTTGGTGTCCCCGAGCGCCGCCTGCCGTACCATCGCCGCGACTACTGCCGCGCCGTAGGTCGGGTCTGCTCCGAAGCCCATGTCTACAGTCATGTTGTATATGTCGTCGTTCACGATTCCGCTTGAGAGCAGGTCGTTCATCAGGGATTTCAGCGCCTTTTTGCGGCGGCGGGTCTCGCCGGATTTCTTGCCGCCCTTTCTGCCGTTTTCTCTTGCTTCGCTCTCGCTTCGATTTGAGAACGGCACTAAATTCTTATCATTCAACATCACCACCTGCTTGCATAGAAAAAGCGCCCGGGCGATTGCTTCGGGCGCTTTTCAGTATTTCATGATACTAGTATAGCACATTTTCAGCTATCATTCCATATCATCTTTACGTGCTGGAGCGCCCGCCCGTGCAGGCGGCATATCTGCGGATAGCTGTAATTCATGCGGACGGCGGTTTCGTCGAGGGTCAGCAGGTTGATGTACTTGTACTCCAGCAGCGTGCGCAGGCGCACCTCCGGGACGGTCGCTATCGCCGCGCGTATCTCCCGCTGGAGGTCTATGCTGCGGTCGATGTCCTCGTTTATCTCGCGCTCCAGGTCGACTATCCGGGCGGTTATCTCGCCGATACGGTCGCGGGGCGTTGAACTGTGTGTACCGTCCGAGCTTCCGGAGCTTACCGTCTGGGCTTTCCGGCGAAGCTCCCCGACCTGCTCCAGCTTCGCGTTTATGCTGTCGTTCAGGTCCTTGTACTGCGAGAGGTATTCTTTTGCGGTCATTCAGCCCTCCTGTTCCAAAACTCAGAAATTGTCTTACGTTTGTTTTCTTCGGTATCATTTTCATAAACTTCTACCGCGTACGGCGAAGCGCCGCATTGTTTGCATTCGACCATCATTACATCGAAAGCGGTCCCTTTTAAGTGCGTAGGCGTTCTGTAATATGCCTCGCCCCCGCAGAACGGGCAGGGCTTCAGACCAATTTCAGACATCTGCGTCACCCCACTTTAAAGCCTGCCCGCAATGGTAGCAGTAATCGGCTATTCCTGTTCCTGCAAATCCGCGCCCGCAGTTGGGGCAAGAATAAGCGCTTGTGTATCGTATGCGTTCTTTGCGGTTTTGGATAGGTGCCTTGGGTATCTGCTTTTCGAGGGCTTCAACAGCCATATCGAAAGCCTTTTCAATATTCTCAAAGGTTTCTCCATTTTCGGGAATGCTTGTTTTCCTGCGTATGATTGCGATTGCTTCTTCTACGGTCATTCGGTGTCACCTCCGTATTCTACTCCGAAAACCTTTGCGGCTTCTGATGGGCTTCCGGCTCTGACAAGCGCCCTATACCCGCAGCCACGACACCACACGGAATATAGCCGTTCTTCCGCGTAGTAGGTTTTTAGCCATCTCCCGCAGATTTTGCAGCGTATCTCTTCGGGCGTTCTCTTGTACATTGCAGGAGCGCAATACGCCGCGTGTAACACCTCATCAACCCTCATCTTCATCTGTATCGCCTCCGTTTATATCCCCGTTTTCGGGAAGCTCATGCCAGGGTAGAGGGCAGTCCCTGAAAAAATGTTCCCTCGGATCGCCCTCGTCAACTGCGCCAAGCCGGCATTTGTGCTTTTTCATGCTATAGTATGGGCATTCACCGCAGCAGCCGATTTCAATTTCAATGATCCGCGCCATTTGTTCCGCCTCCGTCCATCTTAGCGCCATAATTCTGGGAACCGTTCCATGCGTTCGCCGCTTCCTCCATGGTGTTGCCCCATACGATTTTTCTACAGCGGTAACAGCGTATAAACCACTTGCCGTTCTCGTCTTTTTCAACTTCGGGGCAGTAATGCCTGTCCCCACACGAACAACGTTTAAGGTTTTCAACCTCATTCTCGTCCATCTTAGCGCCGCAGCTGGGACAGTAGCGGAAATGGTCTGCGTGTGACGGGTCAGACCAGTAAGCTGTGCACACCGAACACCTCATGTGTATATAGCCAGTTTCAGAATCGGGTTCCTTAAACCTGATCCAACGTCCATGCACCACCGGCGCAACATCGGCGGCAGGCTCATAGTCAATAACCTGGTCGATTGTCGCGGCGATAAACATCGGGCAATTTTCGTCGGAGCATACGTCCATTAACACCTTTCTTATGCTTTCGCGGTTTATGTATTCACTCATTCCTTGCACTCCTTTCCGAGCCATTCCGCCAGTAGCTCCTTATCCCTGCCGCATATCACTGCCACCGAACAATCATCTTCGTCCGTAATCTCCATAAGACTGTCCGAAATGATATCCGCTACATCTTTGTCCTCGTACTCAGAAAATCCAAGTGCAGCTGCGAGATGCTCACGATTAGTCATTCCCGCTCACCTCTTTTTCTTTCCCTTATGCTTCTGCTTCCTGTTCCGGCTCTTCTTAGCCGCAAACCTCTTGAAATCACTTTCAGCGCGTGCGCGTTCCTCACTGCGCTCAATCCGGCGCATTGTCTCAGCGGTTTCGGTGTATGCGCCTATGAATGCACTAATCATTCTTGCTCACCTCCATCCCCTAGTCCACACATCTCCGGCAGATTAGCCCGCACCAGCGCCGCCGGGACTGGCGGTGTGACCGCGTTCCCACACCGGGCTGTTTGCTTGCTTTTGGGATAAGGTTTGCCGCTGTCGTCGTGGTCGATTATGTAATCTTCCGGGAAGCCCTGCGCATTGAACAGCTCACGCGGCTGGAGCATTCGCATTTTTATGTCGGTGATTATGTATTCCTCGCCGTGTATCGTCACCAGCGCAAAGCGGTCTTTTGTGGTGACGGTATCCAGTGGACTGTTTACCGGCTTTGGCGTTCCGTTGGAGAAATACTTCACGAGGAATGCCTGCACTTCTGCGTGGTGCGAACCTCCTGCCGTTATCGTTGCCAGCGGTTCGTCTGCCGGCTGACCGTCCATGTTGTTCCGCATAGTCAGAATATGCGCTGTTACGAGACTGTTGTGGTCGTGCGCGGTAACTGTGTCAAGGGGCTTGTCAGCGCCGCTCCCTGCTCCCTGATAATTCCCGCCGTAGTTCTTCATGATGTGAGCGACCGACAGCGCGTATCTCGGCGAGGTATCGACTGTCATTAGCGGCTCGCTCAGTTCCTGACCTCTCACTTCATCGTTCGCGGTTTCGCTGTGATACTGTATCAGCGAGGGTGCAACCATGTAATTGCGGTTTCCGGTCGTGACCGTAGGCAATGGCGTATCAACAGCCGCGCCGGCATTCCCGGTATTGTTGCACATGATTGTCGGAGTGACTACGCCGTATCCATTCTTGGCTGTAATGGTTCCGAGTGGTTCATCAGCCTTTTGTCCCCGGAAGCCCTCGCCGGAATGATTGACCGTCACGATGAACGGCTCGGGATTATTTATCACGAACTTTTCAATGCCGCGTGCTATGCGGCGGAGCGTGTTTTCCGCAAGCGGCTTGTCCCGCTCGAAAATGCTCTGAGCCGGAATGCTCCAATCAATACATTCGGCTGCGGTGTGGTACGGCTTCAAACCCTTGCCGTTGCCGTGTGTAGGCGGCGGGAATACAATTGGTTTTCCATCGCACCTTGCTATCAGGTAGAAGCGTGTCCGGGTGGTCGGCGCTCCGTAATCGCAGGAGCGGAGTATGCGATATTCCGCATTGTAGCCCAGCCCCTGTTCAAGCTTGGCTGCTTCTGTGCTGTCCGGGCTTATTTCCAGCGTTGCGCACATCTCCGCGAAAGCGGGGTGGTCGTGCGGAATTCCTGCTGTGAGCGCTTTTATGAAGCCGTCAAAGGTTTCTCCGGCGCGCTCCTTTATAGGCTTGTTATCAGCCCCAAGGGGACCCCATGTGCGAATCTCCGGGACGTTCTCCAGCATGATAACTCGCGGACGAACTTTCAGCGCCCAGCGTATCGTTACCCATGCAAGACCTCTGATGTTTTTGTCAACGGGCTTCCCGCCCTTTGCGCGAGAGAAGTGTGTGCAGTCCGGAGAGAACCACGCCAGCCCTACCTGGTTTCCGGAGCAGGCTTCCACCGGGTCTACCTGCCATACGTCCTCGCAGTAGTGACGCGTGTTCGGGTGATTCGCGCGGTGCATTGCGATGGCGTCATAATCGTGATTTATCGCGATGTCTACGCTCCGTCCCGTCGCCATTTCTATTCCTGTGGAGGCTCCGCCGCCTCCAGCGAAATTATCTATTATCAGTTCCACTTGACAAACCTTTCCTCTCATGTTATAATGAGAACGTGTAACGTGTATTATTTTTTGCCGCATGAGTGATTGAAGTCACTCGGCGGCTTTTTTCTTTTGTGTTTGTATCTGCATAGCTACGCCCCCGGTAAGTTTAGCCATGACCCAAGAACCTGTTATCGTAATGCTGTCGCCCGTCCTACTGCTGAGCGAAGTCGCAAGTCCACAGATAGCGCCTGTGATTTCTCTGAGAATATCTACAGTTTCACCCGCCAAATTTACATCCACGCCTACGCCCTTAACTTCTACATGTATCATATCAACTTGTCCTCCTTTCTTTTCGTCTTTGCAAAAGGGATTGGAGATTGTCGCAGTGATTTTTACTCGAGGCTTTTGTCGCGAGAAGCACCCCGCGCTCGTTCTGCGTAAGGCTTCCCGAATCTACGGACTCTGCAAGCAACGCTTCCAGGAACTCCATTGTAGTGCTTATCCAGCGTAGAGCCTCCGTGCCGTTGTTGGCGTTCAGAGTTTTGCAAAACTCTATATTCAGCTCCGCGAGCTTCTTACTTAATTCAAACGATGTTAGCATAGGCACCTCACGCGAAAATGAGTCGGTACCGCTCAACTTTTGCAGATTCGACGAACGTCACCGCACAGTAGAAATATCCCTGATCGCAGTATGTCGGCGGAATAAGACCGTATACAGGATTGTTGTTGGAACTAGTAGCTGCTCCGTGGCATATACGTGTCACGCCGCCCTCGCCGGGTTTGAACCACTCTGCCAGCCGGTCTGCCGCAAATTGAGTCTTTGTCAAGATTACTAGGTATTTTAGCATAGTTTTCCTCCCGTTTTATTCCGCATGATTACTTTCAAGAAGTTCTTCGACGGTGATTCCGAATACCTTTGCAAGGGAGATAACCTCAATGTCAGTTATGAAACGCTGACCGGATTCCACGCGCTGGACAGCGTTCTTGTCGATGTCCAGACCTACTACCTGCAATCTGTCTGCTAGCTCTCGCTGGGATATTCTCAGCGTCTTGCGGAGCTGTGCTACCTTTACTCCAGCAATATTGTTTCTACCGCCGGGTGTGCGATTACTAAACATGTGTTTTCCTCCTGTTAATTATCTGATGTGCTTTCCGGGTCGAACAGTGTCATTTGATTTGGGTCGGGCGGTGCATTTTCTTCGTCGAACCTATCTTTACAGCAAGGACCCATTCCGTTTCTTAAGCCGAACTCAGATGTGAGTAACCTCCCACACCTGATACACTTTGTAGCTTTGATTTCAAATACATCGACCTTTGTTTCTTCCGACATATTCGTCCCCCCTTTCCTATACGCTTTCTGCAAGGGTGATTCTGCTTGCTAGGGCGCGAACCCTGGTATACCCGTTCTGGTCGAGCAATACTACCGAGCGCTGCTTGTTCCTGTTGCTATCAAACCATAAGATATATTCCAGAATTTCCTTGTATACCACGCCGTCATAAACAACGGGGAGCCGCTTTTTTGCGGCTTCTATAATTTCCTGCGATTCCATGGTAGCCTCCTATCAGAATGGATAGGGGTCGCTACCAGCGCCTGCGAAATCTGCCGCCGGTTCTGCCTGCGGAGCACTCGCCGTTGTATTCGGCAAGGCAACCGCTGCATTCTTCGGTGTGATTGCTCATTCCTGTTTACCACCTTTCAAACCAGAATCTTACGTCCGTTCTAGGGCGTGCTATCATTCCAAACCTGACTAGATTACGGAAAGTTGCGCTGCATTTCATCTGCGTGTCATAGGCTCGTTCAATGATTTCCCTGAACCTCTCTACCGTGTACGTGGACTTGTAGTGATTACAAGCCCGGCACGCCGGATAGAGATTTGAGATATCGTCCTCACCGCCGAGGTGCAGTGGGACAACATGGTCTGCCTGCATGTCCTTGATAGTGATTTCGCAGCCGCAATAAGCGCAGCGACCGCCGAATTTCTCATAGATCTGCTGGCGTTCGGCAGCAGTAAGTTTTCTGCGGTCACTCATTCCCGCTCACCTCCACATAGCGCCACGACTGCGGCGGCTTTGATATCTCGCAATCTTCCCATTCACAATAAGCTGGTTCTTCCAAGCTACTTGTGCAATAATACTTACAATTCTCGCAATTGTGCGAGCACGGCTTTTCAAAAAGGCTCAATTCCTTCGGCTTTTCGTAAATTTTCAGATTGGAGATATGCCAGCCCCAAAACGTCTTGCAGAATCCCTCGCCGATGTACGCCTTAACATCATCGAACGTCATGCAGCACGAACGGCAGAAATCACAATCATTGGGATTGTCTGCTTCGTTTGAGGTAAGCACTTTGAAATCTCTGCGATCATCGTCATCGGGGAAATCATCATCGCGAAATATCTGCCGAATATCCTGGTAAACATTATCTTCCTTGCAAAACTCAGCTTCATACTCGGAGATACTGTCGCAGATAAATTCTCCAATGACTTTCTGCTCGCAAGGGTTTGAATACTTCGAACTTGTTTTGATGAATACCGGTTTTCCGTGGTAAATCACGCCGTAGTTTTCATCGCCATCTTTCATTACATCCATCAACTGGTCTTTGCTCTTCGATTGGTATATGTAACACTTGAACGGTGTTTCAATCTTTGGTCTGGTCTTGCGTACTTCAATGGTTTTCTTACCGTTTGCGATAAGCCCACACCATTTTGGCTGTATGCTCAGCAGTATTGCTTTTTCTTTCATCACTGTTCACCTCCAGCAGTTCCGGGTTGTCGTAGATCCCACGCATTTATATCCTCCAATCTGACCCGCAAGTGCGGGACTTCTCCGTAAAGCTTGACAACACGAGCGTCACAAACGCACTTATCATCGTCGTAAGCCACGCCGTTCAGCGCGTCGCAGACGAGCTTTCCTATGTTGTCCCAGTCTGGTTTCTTGGTCGGACGAATCTTCCCGCTGAGCATATCAGCCCGGCGATACTTCGGAGTGCTTTTCGGAATACCCATCACTGCGATTATCGTGATTCTGATTTCCGAATCCTCCGGGAACTTATGTCCTCCCGCTTTGCGGTACGCCCACTGAATAAGCTGTTCGTGAAGCTTAGTTTCCTTCGGAGTGTATGTAGTGCCGGAGACACGGCTGTGTCTCGGCCTCTGCTTTCCGAACGGTTCTCCTGGGACCGTGAATTCTATCTGCATTCTATCCCTCCTCCGAATACTGCTCCTGCAATTCACGCAAGATATCTTCCTGATCTATGCTGCTGTTCTGCTCCGGTACTCCGTCGGCGATCAGCCACTCGGCTATTCTCGCGTAGGAGATACCTCCAGATATTCCTTTGCGCTGCTGCCAGTTCTGATATTTCTGCTCATACAAGGCAACAGCCTTCTCCCCGTATTTGCGCACAAGCTGTTCGCGGGTGGGGGAAGGGGCAGGCGGCGCAGCCGTCCTGCTTTCCCTTTCTTTTAATTTCATTTCATTTCTTTTCTTTTCATTTAGGGAAGAAATATCGCCGTTTTTTCCGGAGTTTTCGTTGCTTTTTCCGGAAATATCAGCGTTTTTTCCGGAATTGCCTATATCTGAATCATCGAGAGGAATAATTACATACTCTAAGACAGGAAAAATATCCTTACGTTTCAACGACTTTGCCGCTTTCAGATATCTCTTCTGGATTCCGCGAGAAGTCAGTATTCCGTATTTGGTATACATTTCCTTGTCGAACAGCGATTCATGATTCTTGGATTCTCTGAGCGCAGCGGCAACAACCTCACGAACAACATCAACACCCACAAACGCCTCACGGTTTGCAAACCTTGACGCCACCCTGTCGTTCCACTCGCAATAGTATCCGTGTATACCATAAATCTTTTGAAAGAGCTTGATTATGATACCAAGCCCTTTCATACCGAACATATCTTCTATTTCCTCAAGCTTATCATCAAACCGGCAATCCAGAGAGAAGTACGGTATACCCTCTGTCATGCATGCCCTCCTATCTATCAGAATGGATACTGGTCGCTGCCTACGCCCGAGAAATCAGCCGCCGGAGCTTCCGGAGAAGCATTCTGCGCTGCCTGAGCAGCAGCCGGAGCCGTATCAGCGGTGGGAGTATTCCCGGACTTCTCGCCTGTGAAGCTTACGCGCTCGACGTTTATCTCATACCATGTGGACTGGTTCCCGGACTTATCCGTGTATGGGCGCGTCTGGAGTTCTCCCTCAACGAGGATCATACGACCCTTGTCGAAGTACTTACTGACAAGCTCTCCGGTGGAGCGCCATGCCACCACGTTGAAAAAATCCGTCTTTCGCTCCTCACCCTTCTGCTGGAACCGTCTGTCAACGGCTATCCGGAACGTGCAGACGTTCACGCCATTCGGGGTCGTTTTCAGCTCCGGATCAGAGCAGATACGCCCCATCATTATCACTTTGTTGTACATTTCCATGCACTCCTTTCGCTTATATTTTCCGCCGCGCGGGACTGCAAATTACTGCAAATCTGCGGGGCTTTCCTCCAACTCGTCCGGCGAATCGCTGTCTACGATTATCTCAGGATCATCCGCAGGCTCACCGGGGATCTTTCCGGGCGCCGCCTCATCGGACAGAGCGCTGCTCATCTCAATGGACATGATCCCGTAGTGCGAGAGCAGATTCCGCAGCACTGTCTTTATAGCCATTTCGTCGAAGTTGTCGCGCCATATCGCGCTCCCTTTCTGGAAAGCCTTGCTGTACTTCTTTACATGCTCGGTCAGCTTTTCGCGGCTCCAGTAGTAGGTCTTGCTGAATCCGTTCAGCGTTTCGATATACGCGAAGTAGCCTATGATCTTATCGGACACACGCTCGCCGGATATATCCACCGCGCCGGTCAGCTTGTCCTCGCTTTTCAGCTCGCCTTCGTATACCTTTCCGGCGTTGATATAGCGATACTCGCCTGTCCTCATCGCAAGCTGTATGTATCCTTTGTAGCCGAGCTGGAACTGCGGCTTCGGAACACCGTGGTCCTTGTACGGAATGATGTAAGCGAATCCGAGCTGCTTCTCGACAGGGAGCTTGAGCGCCGCCGCTTTCAGCGCCTCCGCAAGCACTGCTCTGGGTTCGCACTGCTGGAGCAGCGTATCGTTGTTGAACAGATTCATTACAGACGCGGCGAAAGCTCCGGCGTTCTTGTCGAGCGTGCTTTTGAGGGTCTGCTGAATCGCTCCGTTGTTCAGCAGGCTGTTGAGCATCTGTGCCGGAGTAGCCTTTGCTGGGGCTTCCTGCGGCTTTGTCTGAGCCGCGGCGGCGATAACGCCGTTTGTGTTGGTCGTAGTGGTCATGATTCTTTCCTTTCCGATATCTTGAATATCATCGCTTTGGTTTCCTTAAGGTATTCTGAGTAGATGTCCGGGCGCTCTGCCTTGAGGCGCTTGCTGTCTACAGTAGATCGGCTCTGCGGCTTGTATGAGATGTGCCAGTCAACTGTCAGGCCATCTGTATTGCCATCGAGAGCTGTCTGGAGTTTCTGTTTGAGAGCCTTTTCCCGGGTTTCGAGTTCCTTTTTCTGAGCCATCACGGCTGCAAGCTCGGCAGCTTCGTCGTTCTGCTCAAACATAGCGATAGCGTTGTCCTGCCAGTCAGGGTACAGAGCTTTCAGAGTGCGTTCGGCGCTTTCGGAGCCGTCCGGTTCAGGGCGGATATCCGGTTTTATACAGTCGTTCCAGAATGCTATTTCGGATCTCAGCAGCGCCGCGCACTCGCTATCGTTCCGCTCGATGGTGAACCAACGGAACCTTTGCCCGCCGATGAGTACCGCAAGATACATGCGGTCGTACCCCATGACGTTCATGTAATGGCAGCACTGGCAGTAATAGTACAGCGGGATCTCGCCGCTGTCGAAATCAGCTTTGGCGAACGCTGATGTTGTCTTGCACTCCAGTCCGGCATTCTCGCCAATGATCTCACGGTCGACGTTCGCGGTTATGAAGTCGTATTCATCGTGCTGGAATATGTAGTTGCGGCGGCGGACCTTCTTTCCGGCAGCCTCGCAGAACCGTTCTGCAACGTACTGCTCCAGATCGCGCCCGGTGCGCATTGCCTCGTTGTCCTCGGTTTCCGGCATGCGCCCGGTCTTGTCCGCCCAGAGCTCGATCTTCGAGCGGTACGGGGTCAGCCCCATTACGACCGCCGCGTCAGAGCCTCCGAGCCCTGTCCTGCGGTATTCCAGCCATTCCTCGCGGGTGATGTCTGTGGTTTTTACTAGCTTTCTAGGCATTACTGTTCCTCCTCTGGTTCGTCGGCGCTGAGCCACGCTTCCTCGCAGAAGCAGTCATAGCAAAGCTGCTTCCCGTCAAGGAATCTCAGCTCGTCCCGGTCGTATTCTCACTCGCACTCGTCGCAGTACCACACCGGCACATTTCTGTTCGGGCAGGAACTGCCCATACACGGTGCCCCATCAGGGCAGCCTACGCAATGATCTTCAATTCTTAGCATGTTACTTCTCCTTTATGGTCGATAAAATGTCCTGGAGTATCTTCTCGCGCTCCTCCGGCGATTTCTCGCCGGCGTCTGTGAAATGGGTCATGATTTATCCCTCCATAAATAATTATTCATCAGCACGGACCGCCGTCCGCGCCCTTGAAAGCTCCCGCCGGGTACTGCCAATCTTCCGCGTAGACATCATCAACGGAGAATTCGCCGGATAGAAGCTGCTGGATTGCTCTAGGATTGTCCCGGCAGACGCAGCTTTCCGCGTCCCCAATGTACTCGTCAAGATTTTTCTTGTTATCAAGGGTGAAATTAAGTTCAATTTCCGCTTGTCTGAACTGCTCGTACCAGTCTGGGAACAACTCCCGGATTCCAGCCCAGTGCTTCGGCAGACCGAATATGCACATCGCGCAGGAGCAGCGATTCCAGCCTGCGAAATAACATGGGTGCGGAGAAATGTGCCATCGTTTGATGATCTCCCAGATATACGCCTCCGACCAGTCAATGACCGTACGCCATGTATGTACAAGCCGTTTGGCTTTTGCCGTAGCGTTGGTAGGGTGCAGTTCGATTTCGTTGTATTTGCTCCGCCCCTTGCTTTCTTCGCGCCGCTCGCCGGAAATCACCAACAGTTTCACGTCCTGCCTGGTCTGCTCCAGATTGCTTGTAACTCCGTTCTGGACGGAAGCTTTCAGACTTCCCGAGCACCATCTTCCAGACTGACAGCTACCCTTAGCAGGGAACTTCATACGGCTCCCTATGCTCTCAATTTCTCGGATAACGCTCTCACCGACTACACGTTTAAGGTTCGGGGAGCAGTAACGACCGTTGGCTATTCCGGATTTTGCCGGGAATTTATTGCACTCGCCGATTCCCTTGAGCTCGTCCGTTTCAAGACTGCGAATTGCTCCCCCGCCTACCATGATTTTAAGATAAGAGCTGCACCAGCGCTGTGCAAGATTAGCTGATTTCGCCGGGAAATTTCCACGCTTGCCGTAATTTTCAACCTTGGCGCTTTCGTCTTCACCCATGACCTTGCTTTTTAATTCAAGTGTGCGCTTCTGGCGCTCTGAGAGCTTACACATGGCGATTTCGCCACCATTCTCGTAGAGGATAGGATTACTAGCACCCACGCGGTAGACCTCGCTCCAGAAGCCGCCTATCCGCCAGCTTACGCGCAATGGGATACCGAGATACTCTGCGACAGCCCGACAGTAGTTCTGTGTAGGAAGCCAATCCATGTGCAGGTTCGGCTCGCCGCCGTCTATATCGTGGTGCCACAGTTCGATTTTCTCCCGGGGAACGCCCAGCTCCAACAGGTGGAGCACACACGCCAGACTGTCTTTCCCGCCCGAAAAGAGCACGATTATCTTGTCGTATTCTTCAAGGGGGAGCAGCTTCTCAAGGTATATCTCCTTGCTGTGCGGGGTGTCCTGCTTGCCGTCAATGACCGGGCGGTAGTTTATGCCTTTGCCATAAATCTTGTCCACTTGACAAACCTTTCCGCTCATGATATAATGAGCATGTAATATTTTGTTTTGCCGCTTCCCGAGTGCCAGCTCAGGAGCGGTTTTTCTTTTCCCATGAAATAACCGTCTGTGGTGCGCAGCCGAACCCGCGCTTTATATCCCGGAGCGACAGCCCCTCGTGGTGCGCCTTGAGAATCTCCTCGCGGATATCTTCGGGGTAGACGTGAGCACCGTATCTTCTTACGGGTACGTCTGTTTCGCTGATCCATTTCCGGACTATGCCGTGCGAGCAGCCTATAGCCTTAGCGCATGTCCTCAGGCTGTTTCCTCTGCGGTACAGCTCGACCGCTGTGTCTCTTTGCTCTGACGTGTACATTGCTTGTCCTCCTTTCTCCGAGGAATGCTCCCTTGAACGACCACACCATAATAATGCAGGTGGCTGCCATCATGACGTCAATGCCATTCATGGAGTAGCTCCAGCCGTTCGCGGTAGATACGAGCCAGCGCAGGTGGAAACCCACCAGGGCGGCTATCGCGTAGGGTATGTACTTCTTCACGCCTGAACCTCCATAGCTTTCAGCTTCTTAAATCTGCGTTCCAGGTCTGTGATGTTGAGCCCCCAGGCTTCGTAGGCTATCTCCGTGTTCACGCGCTGAGCATTCCAGACCGGAGTGTTTCGCTCGGTCATTATCGCCAGAGCCTTGTTTTTCAGGCTCTTGATGGTCGCGGGCGCGAGCTTCCCGAAAAGCTCCTTGATATCGCTGTTGGAAAGCTCGATTCGCTCGTAGTACAGCCGTATCGCAGTTTCCAGCGAGGTTATCTGCGGTATGCGGACTGTGGCTGCTGTTGACGGCATTGTGTTCACCTCCTTTACCGTTCATCTTCTGTCTTGATCTCTGTGTTCTTCGCCGCGTAGAGTATCATCTGCGATGCGACGAAGCAGTTGGAAAGCCCGGTCTTTGCAGATATCTCCTCAAGCGCCGTGTATGCCTCGAGGGTTATCCGCACGACAGGTGGCTTGTCCTTCGGCTTGACCGGGCGTGGGACCCTGAATATCAGCTTGTCTGGCATTGTGTTCGCCTCCTCCCATTACATTAGGAATCATCGGAGCGGGATTATAACCTACTTTCTATTCCCGGCCGAGAATTACTTTTAGGCTCGCTCAAAGGCTCAGCTCCCGTTCGAGGAACTCCCTGAACTGCGGGGTCAATGTTCGCTTTCCTCGGAGTACCATTGATACATACGCTGTGGTCTTTCCGTATTTTCTCGCGAGCGCGACCTGCGTCACATTTCGGTCTATCATGCGTTTACGAGCCTTGGTTACAAACGCGATGTCCCGCTTCTGCCTGTTTGTGATAATCCCACCTCCTGTTAATTTATTTACAAATTCCACTTGACAAAGCAGCAACTATGTGTTAATATTAATAGTGGTTAGCAACTTAATATCAATAGGCTGTTTTTTAAAAGCATAGCGCAAAACGGCTAGTTTTGCTTTACTCTTTTTGTGGTTAATTTGTTTACAAGACAAGTATAGCGTAAATTTCTGAAATTGTCAAGAGATTATTCAGAAATTTACGCGCTTTGTGGTATAACACAAAAATCCCCTGTTGAATTAGTGCAACATTCCAATAAATAACAACCAGGAGTATATTATGGACTTTAACAGATTACAGAACGTTATACAGAAATTGTGCGATAATAGAGGAATAAAGCCTAGAACCGCATACGAAGAAAGCGGAGTAGGACGCAGTTTTTATGACAACATAAGAAAAGGCTCGGTGCCCTCCGTAGAGAAGCTCCAAGCCCTTGCAGTGTATTTCAATGTTTCGGTGGACTACCTCATCGGGAACACCGATGTTCCGGAGGTCAACCGTTCGGAGGAAACTGCCGCAATGGAAATCGCCCGCATGATAGCTGGGCTTCCTGCTGCCGAACAAGAAAAACTAATCGAATACGCTCATCTTCTGGCAAACAAGGACAAGTGAGTAGCTTCCGGCACAACTCAAGAAGTCGTTCAGAATTCAGCGATTTTATTGTATTCAAAATTAGCGTTGTGTTCATTGATGTACCTCCTGCTCTTGAGAGTGTTCACTCCTGATATTCATACTAGAACTTAATAATCCCTAGCTTGACTGGGGTGGAAAGGATATAAAATAATGAGTTTAATTAATATTCCTGAAAAAGTCGAACTACCGGAATGCGCAAACAACGTAATAACAAACATTACAGAAAAACCAACTCAAACTATCGGAACCATCATAAACGACATTCTTTTTATGGCAAGCCACAAATTATCTTTCCATGCCGACAAAATCAGATTACAGCAACAACTCGCGTTAGAGCAGTTTAAAAAGGAAATTGAGATAAAAATTGATCAGATACCCGAAGCAAATCTCTCGGAACCTAACATTCAGCTTATAGGGACTGCAATCGACGATTCGCAGTATTGCCTTGAACATGAAGAATTAAGGGAGATGTTCGCTAATCTTATTGCAGCAAGTTTAAATACAACCAAGAGCTCTAAAGCTACACCATTGTTATCGATGATAATCAAACGTCTTACTCCGTTTGACACACTTATTTTATCAACATTTTCCAATTGTGGTACCCGCCCTATATGCCAGTACAATGCAACAAACGATAAAGATTCAGTGACAATGCAGACTAATGTATACCTTGAGGGAATATCGCAAGCCAACATATATGATATAGAAAAACGCGCGATTGCTATATCAGTACTTGAGGCTTTAGGACTTGTTAAGATAAACTATTTAGATCACCTAACGAGCAAAGGCTTGTATGAGCCTTTTTCTCTAATCAAAGCCTATAATGACTACGCAATAAGAGCTAAAAAAATAGGCGTGGATAGAAAAATTGATGTAAATAAAGGATATGTCGAACTTACTCCAACCGGAAAGCAGTTCATGGATATATGTATGCCGGGTCAAACATAATCCTAAACTTATTTTTTGATTGTTGTGGTTTTTGGCGTTACAATAAGCAAAAATGCAAACCACGGGGAAATAAAATAGCACATCGCAAATACAAACGCAAACCAACCTACATACAAAATTCCTATGCCTAAATTCATTTTTATTACCCCCCTCTAGCAATCCGTTCATATTATACCACAATATGAACGGATTGTCAATAGATAATTGCGCCTTGTAAGGCACAAATTACAAGTGCGTTTGTGTTATAATAAAAATGTCCCCTGCCCATGCGGACAGGGGAACGCCATAGAAAGGAGAAAATCATGCCAGTAAACAAAACCGGCGTCAAGAAAAACGGCTTGCAGCAGTACCGAGTTCGTGTGAACTACACCGACGCAGCGGGAAAAAACCACCAGATCGAGCGCACCGCCTACGGTCTCGCGGAAGCCAACGCGCTGGAGCAGTCCCTGATAGCCGAGTACAAGGACAAGAAGCAGACCGTTTCGCGCATGACCGTCCAGCAGCTCTACGACGAGTACGAGGTCTACCACAGCCACGAAACACGCAAGACCTCCCACGACAGCGCAATGCGTAATCTGCGGTACAGGGTAATGCCGACTATGGCGGGATATCGCCTTGACAGGCTCTCGCAGCCAGTCCTTGTGAAGTGGAAGAACGACATCGCCGCCAACGAAAAGCTGTCCATCACGACAAAGCAGAACGCATACGCAGCGTTCGTAGCTATGCTGAACTACGCCGTGAAAATGGAGTACCTTGTGCGGAATCCCCTGAGCGCCCTCGGGAACTTCAAGGCTCCCGACACAATCGAGAAGCCCGCCGACAAGCTGCACTACTACACCTCGGAGCAGTTCCGGGCGTACATCGCTGAAGCAAAGAAAAACGCCCGGACCGTTACGGACTGGGCGTACTACGTATTCTTTTGTATCGCGTTCTACACCGGGGCGCGCAAGGGCGAGATAAACGCCCTGAAATGGTCGGACATCGACGGAAACGTCCTGCATATCCGTCGGAGCATTTCGCAGAAGCTCAAGGGCGGCGATGTCGAGGGTCCTCCGAAGAACAAGTCCAGCTACCGCGACCTGCAAATCCCCGCGCCGCTGATGAAGATACTCGCCGAGCACAAGCGCCGTCAGCAGGAGTCCTCCCGGCTGTTCAGCGAGGACTACCGCGTGTGCGGCGGCGAAGCTCCCCTCCGGGACACTTCCATCGAGAACCATAACAAGATTTTTGCAAAAGCCGCCGGGCTTCCTCATATTCGCATTCACGACTTCCGGCACACTCACGCTTCCCTGCTCGTCAACGAGGGGATAAACATTCAGGAGATTGCGCGCAGGCTTGGCCACTCTGACGTGCAGATGACATGGAATACCTACAGCCACCTTTACCCCCGGGAGGAGGAACGCGCCGTCGCTATCCTCGACAAGATCTCCCCGGATTAATTTTTTTGCTGTTTTTCGGGGATTTTTCGGGGACAATAATAAAAGAACCGCATAGTAATGCGGTTCTTTTGCTATGTGGTCGAGATGACAGGATTCGAACCTGCGACCTCTGCGTCCCGAACGCAGCGCTCTACCAAACTGAGCCACATCTCGATACATCAATCTTAATCGACTTATATATTATATCACGTGACTTCAGATTTGTCAAGGGCTTTTTGAAAAAAAACTGGAATTCTCTTATTTTATATATCAAACTATCTCACAGAAGCCATAGAGAAATACTCCTGACCGCCGGACTATCGAAAATCATCGACCACAGCCAACCGTGGGAAAACAACACAAATCCGAAATCCGGCAGACCCTAGGTAACCCCGGACTTACAGGAAGCCGCCAACGGACCCGATCCCAGCCCGCTACTCCCCCCAGATGAACTGGCACGCCTGTTTGTACTCCATCGGGTGCTCAAGGCAGTGCATCGTTTTGGCGTCCTCGGGACGGCGGACATACAGCGCTTCCCTTCCGGCAAGATTCAGCAGCCGCTGAGTCTGCTTCGTGTCAAACTTGCAGTACACCGCAATGTGCAGTATCTGCACCCGCGTCGGTGTGCGCGTCCCATTCATCATCTGATATCCGTAATTTCGGTCTACATTCAGCGCCCTGATCAGCGTCGACCGCTTCACAGACTTCTCCTTCAGAAGCTCCTGCAAATATATCGAGAACTCCGGCGGAGGATTGTCCGCTATCATGTTCATGTCAAGCTGCTTCGTGCGCCATATACGCGCTTCTATTTCCTCTGTTTTCATATAATTCTCCTTCACCTGATGTCATATTTCAAGATCGGCTTCTCCATTGATAGTAGACCTGATATACTCGAGATCCTCCTGAGCGTACCCGTTTCCGTTCATCACGATGAAACCATGCACCGTGAGTCCCCGGAACGCCTCCCTGTTGCCGTTCAGCTTATTTAGATCAAGGTACATCTCCGCAATATCACAGCCGATCAGCGGCGAAAGATCCGACACATTGTTCCGCCCGAGATACACGTTCCGCAGCTTCTTCCCGGAAGAAAGCGGCTGTATGCTCCACAGACCGCACCCCGCAAGGCACACCGTCTCAAGCTCAGTCATGCCCTCCAGGGCGTCAAGCGAGCCTATCTGCAGCTCGTTGCACCCGAGAAATCTCAGCCCCAGCGCGCTTTTCAGCGGAGTTATATCCGTTACAAGACTGTCGCCGATGAACACCGCTTCAAGCCGCAGTTTCCCCGCCAGTGGCGATATATCAGCCAGACCCGTGTTCTCAGCGCTTATCCGCCGCAGCTCCGTCATTCCGGAAAGAAAGCTTAGATCAGTTACGTTATTGTGGCTGAAATGCAGCTCCTCAAGCTGCGTCAGCCCCTCCAGGCAGGCGAGATCCGTTATGTAATTGTAGTTCAGATTCAGCACTTTCAGCCGCTTCATGTGCCGCAGGTTGATTATCTGCGCATTGGTCAGCTCCCTGTCGGAAAGGTCAAGTTCCACCGAATTTACCGGGAACATCTCCCCGCCTATCCTGACCTTTATAGGCGTTATAGTGCGGCTTATCCCCGAAAAGAATTCAGCCGCCGAACTTGCCGCAGACGTCAGCGCCGCCGCTGCGGTCGACAGGAACGTACCTCCGCGGGCAAGGGAGCCCTCCGGCGCAGCGCTGCTCCGCACTGCCTGCTGTATCTTGTCCGCAGGGAATCCCACCGGCTCCACTCCGCAGACTGACACCGCTCCCAGCATTTCCTCCGCGTTCTGGTAGCGGAGCTCCCGGCGCACATTGCAGGATCTCCTCAGTATCTCAGCCAGCGAAGGCGTTATCCCATGAAGCTGGAATTCAAAGTCGCTGTCGTCCTCAAGCCGCGTCAGCGGATCCTCCGGAGTTACAAGAGTCATGGCGTAGAACAGCGACGCACCAAACGAGTAGATATCCGTCCAGCCGCCCTGGGCGCCCCTCCTCTGGTACTGCTCAAGCGGTGCAAAACCCTGTTTCAGTATCACGGACATGCTGCACGTCCTGTCCTGGATATACCTCGCGGAACCGAAATCTATCAGCTTAACGGAGCCGTCCGCGCACAGCATTATGTTGTCCGGCGAAACGTCGCGGTGGATAACTCCGCGCTGGTGCAGTATCTGGAGCGACGGCAGCAGCTTCTGCGCTATGTAGACCGCCTGCGCCGGGGAGATCGCGCTGCTGGTCTCGGCGTAGCTTTTCAGCGAAGCTCCGTGGACGAACTCCATCGCGTAATACGCCGTGCCATTTTCGCGGAACACATCGTATATCCCGATAAGCTCGGAGCACTCCGGGAATCCTGAAATAATCTCCGCCTCGCGGAAGAAGCGCTCCAGCCCTTCGCCGTAGTTCTCCTGCTGGATCGTGGTCATAGGCTCTGCGGTGATGTTGTCCTGAGAACGGACCGCCGTACCGTCCGGGAAGAACTCCTTGACCGCGACAGTCTTGTCGGACTGCTCGTCGTAAGCGAGGTAGATCATTCCGAAACCGCCCCTGCCCATCAGCTTCCCAACCGTGTAACGTCCGCGGAGCTGCGTCCCCACCGGCAGCGCGTCATACTCCGCGCTGGTGCGGACATTGACATGACCGCATTTCCGGCAGACATTCCCGCTTATCCTTGAAAAACAGTTGCCGCATATCTTCTTCAAATTACCGCACCCCCTTTTATATTTTATCACATGTGTTTTGATTTTGCAACTTATCTCTATTCAATTGTATCACAAAACAGCATTGATTTGGTATGCATTTGTGCATTATTTTCTTAGGGCAACACCGCACAATTAACGCCCCATTGCCATAAAAAGAGTGACATATTG
>OBWC01000240.1_pt1 | contig 59268 bp, 44 predicted proteins | sample 1501341 | NCBI WGS metagenome assembly OBWC01 (sample SAMEA2580033, study PRJEB22360) | human gut metagenome | biome: human gut; feature: human-associated habitat; material: faeces | place: Denmark | collected 2008/2010 | reverse complement strand
GCTCTGCTATCGGTTGTGAATTCCAGATTCTTGATGATGACAAACATCCTGATGCGAAACTGGGTGTGAAAGGTAACAGAAAGCTAGGTTCGTTGTATGACCTGATTCCGGCTCCTAAGAATAAACCTTTCAATAAGAAAGAGTTTAATACTGCTACCATTATCGTAAAAGGCAATCATGTGGAACATTGGTTGAACGGTGTTAAATTGATTGAATATGATCGCAACAACGATATGTGGAATGCTTTAGTAGCATATAGCAAATATAAGAACTGGCCTAATTTCGGAAATCCGGAGGAAGGAAATATACTCCTTCAGGATCACGGAGATGAAGTGTGGTTCAAGAACGTGAAGATTAAAGAACTGAAGTAAGGTGTATTCCATATTATTGTGGGAGATACGTTAAAATTCTTTATGACTTTTTATTTAGGCACGGATTGCGCGAGTTTCACGGTTGTTTTAATGAAATAGCAATCGTGTAATTCGGGTAATCCGTGCCTAATTTGTCCTGCTATACGATGCAAGTTCCTATTCAACATATGTATAAGCCGTCCCATGAAGGTAATGGACTGCTTTATGCCTGGTTTCTTTCCATGCATACACGGGTGGATATTATCCTGTATAGCAAGAAAACGGAAGGAGAATTGTTGTTTGTGGTCAATTGTATTTATGATGCATTGTGCCGGTTGGAAAAGATGGCGAACTTTTATAATCCGGCCAGTGAATTGGCTTATGTCAACCGGACAGCTTTTGTTTCTCCGGTCGTTCTTAGCGAAGAACTCTATTCAATGATTGATCTATGTCTGGAATATAATGGGAAGACTCTGGGGTGTTTTGATATTACAGTCCATTCAGAAAATTACAATCAGAACACGATACAATCGGTCCATTTATCAGCTGAAGATCATAGTATCTATTTTTCACGACCGGGAGTTGCTGTCAACTTATCTGGTTTCCTCAAAGGGTATGCTTTGGAAACAATTAAAAGCATATTGAATGAGTGTGTGATAGAAAATGCATTGATAAATATGGGAAACAGTTCCGTCCTTGCTTTAGGTAATCATCCGGTAGGAACGGGATGGAAAGTCAATAATATACTTCTTCATAATGAGTGTCTTACAACCTCTGGTAATGACTCTCCTGAACGTCGGCATATTGTTTCTCCTCGAGATGGAAAATTGGTGGAAGGTGCTCGACAGATATCTGTAGTTACAACTAATGGGGCAATAGGAGAAATATTGTCTACTGCTTTGTTTGCTGCTGACAGCGAACAAACTAAAGTCTTGGTGGGTATATATGCACAATGTCGTGTATATATATATCCACCATGCTGAATATATACTCACCGTGCTGGACATATATATCCACCATACTATATTGGCCATCTATATCCAACGATACTTATCCAACTAGCTGTCAAGATATAGATAGTCTGTAGACGAGCAAAATTAATTATTAAATACGGACAAATGTTACAAAATTGATTATGACCTGATTTTTCTGTTTTTTGAGACAAAAATACTATTTGAGATAAGCTTGCATTTTTTATTTTTGTTGCGAATTTATATATTAATTAATATAGCTATTAAATATAATACGGATGAAAGTAGATAAGTTCAATATAAGTAAGCTTGAATATTATCTTATAATATTAACTCAAATTTATTTAGTATGAAAAACAAAAAAGAAGGTTTCACGTCTCGGGTAGGATTGTTCTTACTATTGGTGACTTTTTGTCTTGGTACAGTACAGGCTCAAAGTTCTAAAATTACGGGATATGTGAAAGATCAATCGGGTGAACCGTTGATTGGAGTAAATGTGATGGAAAAAGGGACTACTAATGGAACCGTAACCGATCTAAACGGATTCTACAGCATTGTGGTGAAGGCTTCAAATGCTGTGTTAAAATTCAGTTATATTGGTTATAAGAATCAAGAAATCCCGGTAGCAGGTAAAAAACTGATTAACGTCACGATGAAAGATGATTCAGAGACGCTGGATGAAGTAGTTGTAGTGGGTTATGGTACGATGCGTAAAAAAGACCTGACTGGTTCGGTCGTCCAAGTTCGTCCTGATAAGATTGCCAATGAAAATCCTAAAACTGTTCAAGACATTTTACGCGGAACACCGGGATTAGTGGTAGGTTATGGTGAAGGCGATGCTGGCGCAAAAGGCGGCGGTGAGATGAAAATCCGTGGACAGCGTTCCGTTTATACAGATGGTGGTCATAACAATCCGTTGATTATCCTCGACGGTATGTTCTTTCAAGGAGAACTCTCGGAAATTAATCCGGATGATATTGGACAAATAGACGTTTTGAAAGATGCGTCGGCAGCTGCCGTTTATGGAGCACAGGCTGCTAATGGTGTAATCATCATCACAACGAAAAAAGGTAAAAAAGGCAAGCCTGTTGTTAATTTCACAGCTAGCGTAGGTTTAACTCAAAAGGCTGCCTATCGTGATAGATGGCAAACTACGGACGAATATCTGCAACACTATGTAGACTGGAAAGAAAAAAACACTTATGGTGTGAATGCTGAAACAGGAGAATATGCAGCTTATTCAAGACCTGGTAATGAATATACTTCAAAACCGGAGTATTTCCGGAATCCTAATAATTTGTCGGGAGTGTCTTTGGAACAGTGGCGTAATTATTCGACCAATCGGGAAGGAGAATCTGATCTTAGTATATGGGCAAGGCGTTTGGGATTTAGATATGATACGGCTGCACTTGACAATCTTTTGTCGGGAAAGACCGTCGATTGGCAAGATGAAGCGTTCCGATTAGGTTTCAACCAGGACTATAATGTAAGCATTAGCGGTGCCGGCGATAAAGTGGATTATTACATGTCTTTAGGCTATCTGCGCAATGAAGGCGCGTTTGTCGACGATACGTATCGAGCTATCCGTGCAAACTTGAAACTAAATGCAAAAGTAACCGATTGGTTTGAAGTGGGTGCAAATATAAACTTTCAAGATCGTTCGGATGGTGAAATCGGCATGGATAAAGGTGGTTTTATGGAAAACAGCCCGTATGCCATGCTGAAAGACGAAAACGGAAACTATACACAAGACCCCTTGATGTATCAATATGACCGTGCTAATGAAACAAACTGGTATTTTGAAAAGCAATACATTCAATTGGAAAAAGGGTATACTACCTTGAATACGATTTTCAATGCTAAAGTAAAACTGCCTTTCAACATCACTTATCAGTTTAATATTGCACCCCGTTTCCAATTTTTCTACGACCGCTATTTTACGTCTGCAGAAAGACCTAATTCCAATCCTAACGACCGTGGAACAAACCGGGAACAGGCCAAACGTTTTAACTGGTCTCTGAACAATACGATTACCTGGGATCAAACTTTTGCCAACAAGCACCATGTCATTCTGACACTTGTGCAAGAAGCGGAAGAACGCCAATATTGGTCGGACCGAATTGAAGCCCGTAATATTTTGCCATCTGACGCGCTTGGGTTCCATAACACCCAGAATGGAGATAAGGCTGTCAGCTCATTCAGAACAGATGATAATCATCAAACGGCTGATGCATTGATGGCACGTGCATTCTATTCTTACGATGATCGTTATATGGTTACCGGTACTATCAGACGTGACGGTTATTCGGCTTTCGGAGCAAATAATCCTTATGCATGGTTTCCTTCGGGAGGTATAGCATGGTCATTCACCAATGAGGATTTCTTCCAAAAATATGCTCATATCATGAATAGTGGTAAACTGCGTGTTTCATACGGTAAAAATGGTAACCGCTCATTGGAAAATCCTTACGAAGCACTTGCCAATCTGTATCCGGGGGGGGGTAAGATGCAAGGTTATATCGTTTCTTCGGGTGACTTATATTTAATGCGTTATTTGATGGCCCAACGTATGAAGAACCCGAATCTGCAATGGGAAAAGACACAATCGTGGAACTTTGCATTGGACTTTGGATTTTTGAACGACCGTATCACAGGTACATTGGAATATTATCGGATGAGTACCAAAGATATGATTATGAGACAACCTCTGTCTAATTTCACCGGATTTGAGAATATCACTACCAATTTGGGACAGGTGGACAATAGTGGTTTTGAGGTGGCATTGAATACGCTGAATATTGATAAGAAAAATTTCCAATGGAGTTCATCATTCAGTCTTTCATATAATAAAAACAGAATCAAACATTTGTTTGGTGATCGTCAGGATATTGTAGATGCCAATGGTACTGTGGTAGGTTCCAGAGAAGCGGACTATGTGGCAGCCGGATGGTTTATCGATAAGCCTATTAGTGCGATTTGGGATTATAAAGTGACGGGAATCTGGCAGAAAGATGAGGTTGAAGAAGCTAAAAAATACGGGCAGGTTCCTGGTGACCCGAAAGTATGGAACAATCCGGCTAACGACCAGTACGATGCTGACGGTAATTTAGTAAAGGTGATCTATAATGATGATGATAAAGTGTTCCAAGGACAAACTGCCGCTCCGGTTACATGGGCATTGCGTAATGATTTCACCTTGTGGAAAGATTTGACTCTCTCGGTGAATATTTACTCTCGTATGGGGCATAAGAGTCTGGAAAGTATGTATTTGAACAATGATGACGACGGTGGTGGTATGACTTATAGATTGGTGAACAAGAATGCGAAGGAATATTGGACTGTAGACAATCCGACTAATAAATATGCACGTATCGAGGCGCAAGGCCCGGAAGGTGCAAAAGGTGCACGTAAATTATATAATCGTTCTTTCATTCGTTTAGAAAATATATCTGTCGGCTATACATTGCCTAGGGCTTGGACGGAAAAAATACAAATCGATCGTGTGAAAGTGTATGGCTCTGTTCGTAATGCTGCTGTATGGGCTAAAGATTGGGAAGGATATGGCGACCCTGAAACTGGCAATTTTGCATCTCGTATTTGGACGCTTGGACTTAATTTAACATTCTAATCTTTTAAACAGAAACGTATATGAAAAATTATATTCAAAAATATATTTGTAAAAGTGTCACTTTATTTGTGGGCACTTCATTGATGTTGACCGGATGTTCGGAAAGTTTTTTAGATCCGGATCCTCAAACGATGTTTGAACCGGAAACTGTGTTTTCTACGGAAAATGGTATCAAATCCGTATTGGCTATTTGTGACCGTCAGCTTAAACGTAATTATGTGAGCGAAGATGCCAGAGAGATGATAGCGCTGCCCACAGAATATACTTTTTCTGATTTGATGGTGCCGTCTGCGACTGATAAAAGCGGATTGCTGGATAATGTTGACAATATGCTGAGGCCGAACAGCGACCAAAGTGACGAAAAGAATCTGGGACGCACAAACAGTATATACTTCTTCTGGAGACAAAATTTTGAAGGTGTTAGAAATGCTAATACAATACTTTCATTTATTGATGATGTACCGATGGATGAAACATTGAAAAACGAATATATCGGCCGTGCCTATTTCCATCGGGCTTATCGCTATTATTCATTAGTCTTTCAATTTGGACATGTACCTTTGTTGACAAAACTTCCGGAAGTTCCTAAGCAGAACTATCGATCTACTCACCGTGACGCTATTCTGAAAAAAATGGTAGAAGATATGGAATTTGCTGTAAAATGGGTTCCTGAACAGAAAGATATGGATTATGTGGGTATGGTAAATAAAGGTGCTTGCCGTATGTTGCTTTCCAAACTCTATATGTCTGTTGGCGAATTCGGGAAGGCAAAGGAACAGCTGGATATCTTAATTGATGAATCAGGCTATTCTTTGATGGAAGAGCCTTTCGGAACCTTCTTTGAAGGTGGCGAACCTGCGGCATGGCCTATTACCCGCAATGTGATCTGGGATTTGCATCGTCCGGAAAACAAGTTGATTGCCGCCAACAAAGAAGTGATTATGGGTATGCCCAACCGGGGAGCGGAAAAAGAATCATTCATCCCGATGTTGACTATGCGTATTATGTATCCTTTCTTCTTTGATAATAGAATCAAAATGCCTGATGGAAAGCAGGCTCTATCCAACTATACTCGCAAAGATGGTAAGTATCATAAGGAATATGATTATATGCGCGGACTGGGACGTGGTATATCTACATTTCGTACTTCCACTTTCTATCAAGACAATCTGTGGGCGGTTAATGATAAAATGGACCAAACCGATTTGCGGCATAGTGCAGAAACCGGAAACTGGATGCACATGGAAAATCTGAAATGTAATAATCCGGATTCTGAATTCTTCGGGCAAAATATCAAACTTTACGCAGAAGAGGATTATACCAATGAAAAAGGTGAACTGGTTACCCGCAAGGGAGATTTGATGTGTTCCGACACTATTCGTCGTTGGTATGACGTCCCTCATTACATTTTCTGTCTGAATGATGTCATCAATCAAGCTAAACTGACCAATAATGGTCTGGAAGGAGCTACGGATGGCAGTATTGCAGATTGGTATCTGTATCGTTTGGCGGAAGCTTACCTGCTGCGTGCTGAAGTAAAATTCTATATCAATCCGGATGATCCGACAATCAAGGATGATATAAACATCATCAGAAAACGCGCTCATTGTACTGAACTTTATAAAGGTAAGGTTACTATCGGTGATATCATGGATGAACGCGCGCGTGAACTTTTCTTTGAAGAATGGCGTAATGTAGAGTTAACCCGTGTATCTCTCTGTTTGGCTATCAGCGGCAGAGCGGACGAGTTCGGCAATACATATAAAGTGGAAACATTCGACAAGCAATCCGGCACCGATCCTGAAGGTGGTAGCTATTGGTATCAACGTTGCATCAAGAAAGGTATGTACAACAAAGGCGTTACTATTAACGTAAACGCTACTAAAACAGATATCAACTATATCATGGGTAAGCATAACATCTATTGGCCTATCCCTGAAAAAGCAATCGTTTCTAACGGAAAGGCTCCTTTGTATCAGAACTACGGTTATGATGGTTATGATCCGAATGTGCAGCTATGGGAAACCTGGCAAGAGGCTGTAGCTGATGAAGACAAATTCTGATAGATGAGGAAATCTTTTGATAATAAATAGCCACCGTAACTTCGAATTTCGAGTTGCGGTGGTTGTTTTTTGAACATATTCTGCTATTTATAGGTCGGTTTCTTTTATTCGTTTTGCTGCTTTTTGCCTTACTTTGCGATATTAATTGTCAATCTAACGTATATATGAAAAATAAGATTTTATTGCTGGGCTTATTTTGTTGTAGCCTGATTTCGGCAGAAGCACAAGTTTTACTCGACAAAGGAACCGGAAAGAATAGTTTCCCTATTGTTTCTTCATCAACGAATGCAGTTATCTGTTTTGATGGAAAAGATGCAACTGTAGTACGTAAAAGTGCATCTCTTTTTGTGGATGATGTTCGCCGTGTGACGGGACAAGAGTTAAAAATAGATGAAAGCAAGCCCGGGAAGGTATCTGCGCGGTATGCGATTATTGCCGGTACTATTGGGAAAAGCGGATGGATTGACGTTTTGGCATCAAGAAACAAAATAGATACGGCTGCCATTGCCGGAAGTTGGGAACGCTATATGATAGAGGAGGTCAACAATCCCGTTCCGGGCATAAAGAAAGCAATTGTTGTAGCCGGAAGTGACAGGCGTGGTACTGCTTACGGACTTCTCTCCATATCAAAGGCAATAGGAGTATCTCCCTGGTATTGGTGGGCGGATGCTCCAATCAAACAGCAAAAACAAGTAAGTGTAAAAGTCGATAAGTTTATCTCTAAAACACCATCTGTCAAATTCAGAGGTGTCTTTATCAATGATGAGGACTGGGGACTTTATCGTTGGTCGAAACGCAATTTTGAGAAAGAACGTGGAAACTTCGGACCGAGAACGTATGCAAAAGTGTGCGAACTGCTGCTGCGTCTTCAGGCTAATTATCTTTGTCCGGCTATGCACGATGCATCTATGGCATTCCACCGTATTCCTGAAAATCGCCTGGTAGCAGATAGCTTTGCTATTGTCATGGGATCCTCTCATTGTGAACCGTTATTGTTCAATACGGCAAGTGAGTGGAAGCGTGATAAAATGGGTGAATGGGACTATATCAATAATAAGGATGGAGTCAACAAAGTGTTGAAATCACGTGTAGATGAATGTGCTCCGTTTGAAAATGTATATACTTTGGCTTTGCGTGGATTGCACGACCGGGCAATGAATGCAAGCAATAATATGAGCGATAGAAAGGAAATGCTTCAGGAAGCTTTGATGGCACAAAGGCAAATGTTGGTGGATGCAATCGGCAAGCGTGCGGAAGATATTCCTCAAGCCTTTACTCCTTATAAAGAGGTACTCGATGTATACGATCAGGGATTGGAACTTCCGGATGATGTGACTATTATCTGGCCGGATGATAATTATGGATATATGAAACGTTTGAGTAGTCCGAAAGAGCAGAAACGTTCCGGACGTTCGGGAGTATATTATCATTCTTCTTATCTGGGTAAACCTCACGATCATCTTTGGATGAACACAACTTCACCCACATTAATGTATGAAGAACTACGTAAAGCATACGACTTGACGGCCGACCGTATCTGGCTGCTCAATGCCGGAGACATCAAATCATGTGAATTTGCTGTTGATTACTTCCTGACGATGGCTTTTGATATTGATTCATTCAACTTTGAAAGAGCGGCAAATTATCGTACCGAATGGTTGTGTGGCATGTTAGGAAACGATTATCGCAATGAATATCAGGATGTAATAAACTCTTTCTATAAACTGGCCTTTGCACGTAAACCGGAGTTTATGGGATGGGGTTACCAGTGGGCTACCGACAAACACGGAAGAGAACGGAATACAGATACTGATTTCTCACTTGCCAATTATCGTGAAGTGGATACTCGTCTGGCTGAATATCAACGGATAGGGAATATGGCAGAGAAAATTCTGAAAGCTCTGCCGGAAGATAAGAAGGCATGTTATTATCAATCATTATATTATCCGGTCAAAGGATGTGAACTGTTGAATCGTATGATTCTCAACGGACAGAGAAATCGTTGGTACTCTATTCAGCAAAGGGCAACTACCGCAGAATTGGAGAAAATGACTAAGGCTTGTTATGACAGTCTGGAAGTAATTACAAAAGGATATAACTCATTACTTGGAGGTAAATGGGATCATGTAATGACCATGAAACAAGGATTTGCCGCAGCCTACTTTGAACTCCCGGCTCTGCGGAAGGTTAATTTGGCACCTACAGCCTCTTTGGGTATATTAGCTGAAGGAGAAGACATTTTGAAAGGGCAGAAAAGCTTCCATTCATTGCCATCTTTCAACACATATTTCCGTCAATCATATTACGTAGACGTTTTCAATAAAGGAGCGACTCCTTTGAAATGGAAAGCATCAGTTTCAGATAACTGGATTCTGCTAAGTCAAAAAGCCGGAGAAACTGCTACAGAAAATCGTATAGAAGTCTCAATCGACTGGGCTAAGGTCCCGACTGGTGAGAAAGTATTCGGAACATTGGAAATCGCATCTGATCGTGGTGAGAAGGAGAATGTCTATATTTCTGTCTTCAATCCTTCCTCTCCTTCATTAGCCGAAATGGATTCTTTATTTGTAGAACACAATGGATATGTTTCCATTGATGCTGCCGGTTTCCACCGGAAAGTAGAGAACAAAGCTATTCAAATGAGAACGATTCCTAATTTGGGAATAGAAAATACGGCTATTCAACTAGGTGATCCGACAGCCGCTCCACAGCGGACTGCAGGGCGCAGTACACCTCGCCTGGAATATGATTTCTATACATTCGAACAAGGTTCGGTTGATGTTTACACATACGTATTACCTACATTTACATTAAGTAAGGACCGTGGGTATGCCGGACATGAAGCAACGAATGTGGAAACGAAATATGGAGTATGTATTGATGAAGGTCCTGTTATGAACCCTTCCACCTCTTCTTTTGAATATGCACAAATCTGGTACGAAAGTGTACTGAAGAACTGTAGAATCAACAAAACCACTTTGCATATCGACAAACCGGGTAAACACACTGTGAAAATTATATGTGGCGATGCCGGAACAGTCCTGCAAAAGATTGTTTTGGATTTCGGGGGAATGAAGCGCTCTTATTTGGGACCGCAGCCGACAAGACAGGGGAAATAGTAAGCTGAATAAAATATAGTACAGCTATGAAAAACATTTTTTTTATGTTATTTTTCTCCATGGCTATTTCATTTATAGCGTGTGGGGGCGGTGGGGAGAATGATGAGAATTTACCTACCGATAACGGGAATACGGAGAAACCAAAGGACGACGAATCCCAAGAACCTGTGCTCTGTAGCATCACACCTATAGGGGAATTGAATCAGGGGACTCCTATTATAAATTCTCATACAGATGTTACGAAACGTTCTTCATTGATGATGAATTATCGGATGTTTGTGACTATGGAATCTTCTTATCCTCGCTATCCTCGTATAAAAAAGATGAAGAATGGCGACTATATTTTGTTCTATCACAATGGTAGTGCTAATAATAATATTGGTCGGCGTTGTGTTTATGCACTTAGTAAGGATATGAAAACGTGGATCAATAAAGGAGAGATATTTAACAGTTATGACATTATCGATAGCAAAGGCAATAAGAATATACATTGCTATGCTAATTGCGATGGACTGGTGCTTTCTAATGGAGATATATTGGCTGTTGCATCTTGCAGGGCTAATTCCGGCTATCGCGATTTACCGGAAGATGCAGGAATTGAATTAAGGCGCAGTACGGATAATGGTGTCACCTGGAGTGAACCTGTCAAAATCTATCAGGGAGTTAATTGGGAACCTTTCTTGTTGGAGTTGCCTACAGGTGAATTGCACTGTTACTTTACAGATAGCAGTCGTACTGGTTTGGAAGGACATGGCACAGATACAGGTACAGCAATGGTTGTTTCTACTGACGGTGGAAAAACATGGAGACCGGACTTTAGCTCTTCTCCTTATTATGTATTGCGAATGAGGTGGGAGAAAAACGGAATTGTCGGCTATAATCATCAGATGCCTTCTGTTGTGAGACTCAATGATAACAAAGGATTAGCTGCTGCTGTGGAAACCAATAATTCAGGATATCATATTTCACTTTGCTATTCAGATAAAGACGAATGGGAATATTTGGCTGCCGATCAGGAAGGGCCTGCTGATAGTAATAATTGTGTTTTTTCCGGTATGGGACCATATTTGGGACAGTTCCCTTCGGGAGAAACCATCCTTTCGTATGAATCGTCAAGTAAATATACTCTTAAAATAGGAGATGCCACTGCGCGTAATTTCGGTAGCGCTTATCAACCTTTTTCTGGTGGTTATTGGGGATCATTTTGTATTATTGATTCACATACTCTGGTTGGAACTAATATTAAAGCGAAAGAAGGACCGGTTCAGATGGCACAGTTTGTACTTAATCATCGTATTGATGCCGTGAAAAGAAAGGTAATGGTAGATGGTAATAATAAAGAGTGGGCAAATACAGATCATGCACTCTTTGTGGGCAGTCAGTCACAAGCGCAAGGGACATTACGCTGTTCGCATGATGATGATAATATTTATTTTCTGTTAGAAGTACTTGATCGAAACTTGCTAGCTTCTGATTACGCTTCCTTATACATATCTCCTGTGGGTAATAATAAGCTGTCAAAAGGGGCTTGTTGCATACAAGTAACAATGAATGGACTGAAAAATTGTGAAATATATGATGCATCATGGAAAGAAGCTCAATTGGACGCCCAGGTCAAAACTTATGTCTGCGATGAAACAAACGAGAGGCGTATTGATAATTATGGATATATTGCTGAAGTTGCTATTCCACGTTCAAAATTGACTATCACTTCCGGGCAAGTACTTGTCAATTTTTCTATTACAAAGCGGAATTCTTTAGATGCCATTTGTGATGTTGCATCTACAAGTACGGCACGTTGGATACCGGTGACTGGGTTATGATTCGGAGAATTTAATATTGAATAATTAATTATATAGAACACTACGATTATGAAAAGGAATTATTTGATTTATGCCTTATTGATGACTGTTTTTTTGAGCTCAAATGTGATTTCTGCTCAAAATTATTTTGGAGATTTTCCTGTGAAGGCAGATCCAAAAACGGTTGGAAATAAATTGAGCAGACGTTTGATGGAAACTAAACACCAACTGTATTTTGATAGAGGAATACATTATGCAGAGGTGTGTACATGGTACGGAGCTCTTCGTTTTGCAGAATTGACAAATAATAAAGATCTGATAAAGCTGTTGAGAAATCGTTTCGAATTATTGTTTCATCTGGAAAAAGAACTTCTACCTCCGCCGATTCACGTAGACCAAAATATGTTTGGTTGCTTACCTCTGAGGTTTTATAATATAACGAAAGATAAACGTTATTTGGATCTAGGACTGCCCTATGCTGACACTCAATGGCAACTTCCTGCCAATGCAAACGAAGAGGAGCGTAAATGGGATAAAAAGGGATACTCCTGGCAAACTCGTCTTTGGATTGATGATATGTATATGATTACTATTGTGCAATCTGAGGCTTATAAAGCTACAGGTGATCCTAAGTACATCAATAGGGCTGCCAAAGAAATGGTTCTGTATTTGGACGAATTGCAACATCCCAACGGTCTTTTCTATCATGCACCGGATGTGCCTTATTATTGGGGACGTGGTGATGGTTGGATGGCTGTCGGTATGACGGAGTTACTTTATAACTTACCGGAAAAGGATCCTAATCGTGCACGTATCATGAAAGGTTACTTGTTGATGATGGATAACTTGAAAAAATACGTGAACAAGGACGGTCTTTGGAATCAGCTGATTACCGAACCGGACTTTTGGACAGAGACATCTGGTTCGGCAATGTTTGCTTATGCCATGATTGTGGGGGTTAATAACGGCTGGTTGAATAAAGAGGAATATGCTCCAGTGGCACGTCGTGCATGGCTTGGCTTATGTAATTATATTAATGACAAGAATGATCTTACTGAGGTTTGTGTTGGAACCGGAAAGAAAAACAGTAAACAATATTATATGGATCGTCCCCGCATCGCCGGTGATTATCATGGACAGGCACCGATAATATGGTGTGCTTATGCATTATTGAATAAATAAAACAATAAAAGACCGGATACAGATCTAGGAGTTTTTTTGTTCATAGTGTATTGTTGCTTTTAACATAACATATATTTATTTTTGAAGGGTCTGAAATTATAATGCTTGAATATGAAAAGAGAATTTTGTATTTTTATTGTACTTTCTTTAGTGTTTCATATACATGCTCAATTAGTATACCACAATGCATCGAATTTTCCACTATTAGGAAGGGCGACAGAGAGTGCTGGGGCACGATATGAAAGGTTTCCGGATTCATTAAAGAATATTTCTCGTGCTCCATTATGGAATTTAAGCCGTAACTCTGCGGGAATGGCAATACGTTTCCGCAGTAATTCCACTACGATAGCAGCTAAATGGGTGGCTCTTTTTAATACCCACATGAATCACATGACCGATACTGGTGCAAAAGGTTTAGATCTTTACTGCCTTCAGAAGAATGGTGACTGGCGTTTTGTCAATACTGCCCGTCCAAAAGGAAAAACAAATCAGGCAACAATTATCAAAAATATGCATCCTGAAGAAAGAGAATACATGCTTTATTTGCCATTGTATGATGGTCTTATTTCTTTGTCTATCGGAGTTGATTCTTTGGCTACTATTAGTCAGCCGTTAGTGGATTATCCAATTCGTAAGAATCCTGTTGTTTTTTATGGAACCAGCATTCTTCAAGGAGGTTGTGCTTCACGTCCAGGAATGGCACATACCAATATTATATCGAGAAGATTGAACCGTGAATGTATCAATTTAGGATTCAGTGGAAATGCATTTCTAGATTTGGAAGTAGCTAAAGTAATAGCTGAAGTAGAAGCTAGTGTTTTCGTTTTGGACTTTGTGCCTAATGCTTCTGTTGCAAAGATGAAAGAACGGCTGGAAACATTCTATCGTATCATTCGTGGTAAACATCCGGATACACCAATTATTTTTATAGAGGATCCTATTTTCCCTCACACATTTTATGATGAAAAGGTTGCTAAAGAGGTGCGACGAAAGAATGATACGTTGAAAGAGATATTTAATTGTTTAAAGAAAATAAATGAGAAAAATATCATTCTTATTTCATCAAAAAATATGCTGGGAGAGGATGGAGAAGCTACTGTAGATGGCATTCATTTTACAGACTTAGGTATGATGAGATATGCTGATTTAGTTTGTCCGGTTATAAAGAAAGCAATTAGATGAAATGGTGTTGCTATTAGTTTAAAATATAGCAACACCATAAATATTCTAGTTTTCAAATAATGTTTGAGTAGTAGTGGATTGTTGAAGAAGAAATTATCCAATAAAAGAAAGATATTGTTCAGATGGTTGCTAATAAAAACTCCTCTGTATAATCTTTGAATACTTTAGATTAGTTTGGGACTAATTTTTCATTTATTGACCTATATTTAATATCTTAAATAGTTCCAATTTTCTACTTTTGTATCAGATGATAGGGGTGCTAGTACCTTTATAGAGAGATAATGATCATTATTATATAATACGGAATTTAGTTTTAGATGCAGTTAAAAAGATAGTTCAAGGGATAACGTTTTTTGATAAAACACAGGGTATTACTTAAATCTATATGTAATGAATTACAAATCAATTAAAAAAAATATTCGAAAAATTGGGCTAATGTTTCTTAGTGCGGGACTTCTGCTTTTTTTGTCATGTGGTTCTGATGATACTAAGGATGTTTCTGGTGAAGATGGGGATGTAAATTCGAATCAGTATTTACAAGTACAGCCTAATGGACTAAATGTAATTAAGGTTTCCAGTAGTGATGTGACACAAGTTGTGTACCCTTTCTCTGTGGAGTTGAAGGGGGGCAGTGCGAGTACAGCTTTTATAGCAGAACTGGATGAGTGGAAGGAGGAGGATTTGAAGGCATATAATAAGGAGGAAGAAACTGCTTATAAATTATTGCCATCGTCGTTGTATTCGATAAGTACCTCACAGCTTGCTTTTGAACAAGGAGTTACTTCAAAGGAAATAGAAGTTAAATTTGACCCAGCTAAAATATTTGCTGAATTCAAGAAAAATGGGGCTGAATATGTGATAGCATTGAGACTAACCTCAACTACCGTAAAGGTTCGTAAAAGTCAGAGTGATTTTCTACTACATATTTCGTTTGATTATCCAATAGTTAGTTTGGCTACTACTTCAGAAGAGGTTAGCATTAGTAAAGTGTTGATGCCCATTTCTGTTAATACTACTTTTAATTATAAGGTAGATGGAGAAATAAAAAATAATCCTTGGAACTTTTCGTGTAAATTGGAAGTACCCTCTAATGCGAAAGAACTGGTTGCTGAATATAATAAGAACTATAAAACTTCTTATCAGCTTCTTCCAGCGGCTAACTATGATTTAGGAACGGGGATATTTTTCAAAGCTGGGGAGAATGAGGCTGCTGGAGAGTTTATAGTTAAGCGTGAAGGAATGGAGACCGTAAAATATTTGTTGCCTGTACGGCTAGGGGAGTGTTCTCATGAAAGTGTTGCTCTTCGTGATGAAATTTGTTACTTCAAAATAGGTATAACTTACACGAACCCGGTAATTACCTTCTCAAGTGCAGCCGATCCTACTGTTATTCGCACAGAGGATGGTTTCTATTTATATGCTACTCAAACAGATAAATATTGGGTTCCTATTTATTTTTCTAAGGATTTAGTGAATTGGGAATTTAAGAGAACTGCTTTTCGAAATGCGACAAAGCCGCAAATTCCTGGTGGAGGTGCATTTTGGGCTCCGGAAATCCGTCATATTAATGGTAAATATGTACTTTATTTTTCATGGGCAAAATGGGGAGATGGAGATGCTAGCTACACTGCAGTTGCTACTTCAGATAGTCCTTTAGGTGATTTTGTGAATAGTAAAGAGTTGCTGACGAAAGAAGATTTTGGGTCCAATTGTATTGATCAGTTCTATTATGAGGAGGATAATAAAAAATATATGTTTGTCGGTAGTTTTAATGGTATTTATGTAACTGAACTTACTGATGATGGACTTTCTGTGAAACGTAATGAGAATGGTACCCCAACTCTTAAAAAGCAAGTCTGTGGTAAAGCCTTTGAGGGTACCAATATTTATAAGAAGAACGGCTATTATTATCTGTTTGCATCTATAAACAATTGTTGTGATGGCGAGAGAAGTAGATATAAAGTAGTAGTGGGCCGCTCACAGGATTTACTTGGACCATACCTTGATAAGAGTGGTAAAGATATGATTAACAATGCTTGGGAGTTGGTATTGGAAGGAGATGGCCAGAAATTCTTTGGTCCTGGTCATAACTCCATTATTGTACAAGACGATGCCGGTACTGATTGGATGATATACCATAGCTATGTGAAAGAAAATGGTGAGGTTGGAGGACGTTTGGGTATGTTAGATCGGGTATTGTGGACAGAAGATGGTTGGCCCTATATAAAAAATTGTGTGCCTTCAACTTCAGATTTTCTTCCCGTATTTAATAATTAGGGTTGAAATGTTAGTTGGATATAGTTTTGAGATTAAAAAAATAGCGAACTAAAATTTAATGTATGAAAAAGAAAAGTTTTTGGAAGGACCGGTACATCAGATTGTTTACTATCATGATGCCGTTGATAGTCCTTTGTGTACTAGGTTGTAAGGACGATGAGTCGGAAGAAGCGGCTTTTGATCCGAGTAAGCCGATTGTGATTACTGATTTTGAGCCTAAAGAAGGAGGTGTTGGTAATAACTTGATTTTATATGGTGATAACTTCGGTAATGATCCAACCAAGTTAAAGGTTATTATTGGGGGTAAAGAGGCTAATATCATTAATGTTAAGAATCAAATACTGTATTGTGTCGTTCCACGAATGGCTGTGGATGGAGATGTAGAAATCAGTGTTTATGATGGTGAGGGAGAAGAAATAGCCTATGCGGAAGCCGAAGAGAAGTTTACATATGTAAAGCAATGGCTAGTATCAAGATTGGCTGGTCAACGGTTTCAAAATGAAAATGATGCATATGAACAAGATGGCTCTTTTGACGACTGTGGGTGTATTAAAGGGGCAACTTGGTTTTCCTTTGATCCAAAATCTAATTTTGATCATTTATATATGACTGCCTCTGGTGTAGGTTCGTGTCGTTTGATTGATTTGGAGCAAAAGACAGTAACCATGCTTCCTGATTTAGGGAATAAAACAGAACGACCCACTATTATAAATTGGACAGTGGATGAAAATCAAGATATGATTGTGTCTAGAGATTTATCTAATAATGGAGCTGTAAATATCGTTCTTTCTCGTGCTTCAGGTTTTAAAACGAAAACTTTGTTAGAGGACAGTCAACATAAACAAAAAGGAGTGACCGGTGCTTTTGTACACCCCAAGACTGGAACTCTTTATTATACATTATATGAAACTCAACCGATGTGGCGATATGATTTTGCAACAAAAGAATTTACAACTTTTGCCAGTCATATGAGAACTAAAGAAACTTTACGAATGGTGGTACATCCTACGGGGAAATATGCGTATTTATTACGTTTGTATTCTTCTCAGCAAAATAGCTATATTGCACGAATGGATTATAATGAAGTATTGGATAAATTTTCCGAGCCCTATATAATTGCCGGTCATGCTAGTAAAGCTGGATATGTAGATGGAGTAGGAGGAAATGCTCGTGTGAATGGGCCTGGACAAGGCGTTTTTGTAAAAAATGAAGATTATACAGGTGCAGAGGATGAATATGACTTCTATTTCACCGATGAATATAACCATTGTATACGAATATTAACTCCTACAGGTAGGGTAACAACATTTGCTGGACGTGGAAATGGAAGTACAGAAGGAGGATATGCGGATGGGGCATTACGTACAGAGGCGCGTTTCTTTCATCCATGGGCTATTGCTTATGATGAAAAAAGAAAATGTTTTTATGTGGGTGAAAGAGGAGAAAAGCATGATGGAACAAAACAGGCTGTCATTCGTAAAATAGCCCAGGAAGAATAATAAATGATAAACACATATTTTATGATGAGAAAAAATATATTTATATGTATATTGTTGTTACTTTTCTCAATAAGTGCATGGACACAAGAAAGTGTAACAGTAACAGGTATTGTAACTGACCAGAATAAGGAACCCCTGATTGGTGTGAATATTGCTATAGAGAATATGCCCGGATTAGGTGTGATTACTGATCTAAATGGTAGATATAAAATTAAGACTTCTACTTATAATAAACTGGTATTTTCATACATCGGATATGAAACAGTGAATATATTGGTGAAAGAACAACGTGTAATAAATGTAGTCATGAAAGAAGCTTCTGCTACTGTCATTGATGAAGTTGTGATTACGGGTACAGGTGCACAGAAGAAAATAGCTGTTACAGGTGCTATTACTAACGTGGATGTGGATGCTTTGAAATCTGTTCCTTCTACATCAGTGGCAGATGGGTTGGCTGGTGTGGTTCCGGGAGTAATGGCAATGCAGACTTCTGGTCGCCCGGGTAGTGTGTCAGAGTTCTGGATTCGTAGTATTTCTACCTTTGGTGCTAATACTGCTGCATTAGTATTAGTTGATGGATTTGAACGTGATATTGATGAAGTAAATGTAGAAGATATAGAATCTTTTACTGTACTGAAAGATGCTTCTGCTACTGCTATTTATGGAAGTAAGGGTGCAAATGGTGTCGTTTTAATTAATACAAAACGAGGAAAAGAGAGTAAGATTAATATTGATGCGAAAGTAGAAGGATTTTATAGCACTTTTACTCAGGCACCGGAGTTTGTAGATGGATATACATATGCTTCTATGGCTAATGAGGCTAGATTGACACGAAATCAAGAGGCACTTTATTCTCCAACGGAACTAGAATTATTCCGTTCAGGGCTTGATCCAGATCGATTTCCTAATGTAGACTGGATGGATGTGATGATGCGTGATGGTGCTTGGAGTTCGCGTGCTACTCTGAATATGCGTGGTGGTGGTCGAACAGCTCGTTATTTTGTGTCTGGTAGTTATCAAAATCAACAAGGTATGTATAAGGTAGATAAAGCGCTAAAGGATTATAATACCAATACAAATTATAGAAAATGGACATATCGTATGAATCTGGATATTGATATTACAAAGACTACTTTGTTGAAAGTGGGATTATCCGGTTCATTACGTAAACAGAATGATCCAGGAAGTGGAACGGATAATCTTTGGTCGGTGCTTATGGGATATAACCCTATTATGATGCCTGTAGTTTATTCGGATGGAAAATTTCCTGCTTGGTCTGATAAGGATGATAATATGAATCCTTGGGTACAAGCCACTCAAACAGGTTTTAATGAGAGTTGGAAGAATAATATTCAGACCAATGTAACATTAGAACAAAAGTTGGATTTTATAACAAAAGGATTACGATTTATTGGCAGATTTGGATATGATACTTATAATTCAAATTGGGTTAAACGCTATAAGTGTCCAGAAGTTTATAGAGCCGATCGTTATCGTCAACCAGATGGAACGCTTAATTTTACTCGGGTAAGGGAAGCTGTTCCTATGACGCAGACATCTAACTCGGAGGGTGATAGAAGAGAATTCTTTGAGTGGGAATTGCATTATAATCGTGGATTTAAGGAACATCATGTAGGGGGTGTTTTAAAGTACACTCAATCGTCCAAGGTCTTTACACAAAATTTAGGAACTGACTTGAAGACCGGTATGGCTCAACGTAATCAGGGATTAGCTGGTCGGGTAAATTACAACTGGAATTATCGTTATTTCGTAGATTTTAATTTTGGATATACTGGGTCTGAAAATTTCCACAAAGACTATCGCTTTGGCTTTTTTCCGGCTATTTCTGGTGCATGGAATTTGGCAGAAGAACCTTTCATGAAGAAACTGGCGGGAAAATGGGTTAATATGCTTAAAATCCGTTACTCTTATGGAAAGACAGGTAATGACAATCTAGGTAAAAATGTCCGTTTCCCTTATTTGTATAGTATTGGTGATGGAGGGACTTTTAACTTTGCTGATATATCTGTGGGAGACAAAAGTTGGACTGGAAAGTATTATTCTAGTATTGCTTCTCCCAATGTTTCATGGGAAGTTTCAACGAAACAAGATTTAGGTATTGATTTTTCTTTTTTGAGTGATCGATTGTCAGGTGCTATTGATTATTTCTATGAACGACGCGAGGGAATTTATATGGAACGCAAATCTGTTCCTTATGAAGTCGGATTGGAAAGTAATCCTAAGGCAAATGTGGGTATTGTAGAGGCGAAAGGATTTGATGGACACTTTGCTTGGAAGCAAAAGATAGGAAAAGTAGATTTCACTTTGCGAGGTAATATGACTTATAGCAAGAATAAAATTATAGAACGAGATGAAGAAAATACTATTTATGAGTATAAACTTGATCAAGGGCATCGTGTGAATCAAGCAACTGGGTTTATTGCCTTGGGATTATTCAAGGACTATGAAGAAATTAGAAATAGTCCGAAACAAGAATTCAAATATACAAAAACCCAGAATGGGTATACAGAAGGTGAGATATACGAAATCATGCCAGGAGATATTAAATATAAAGATATTAATGGTGATGGTATAATTGATGGTAATGATAAAGTCGCTATTGGAGCAACGACTAAACCAAATTTGATTTATGGATTTGGTATGTCAGCTAAATGGAAAGGATTAGATGTGAATGTTCATTTTCAGGGATCAGGTAAATCTACTTTCTTTATTGATGGAACTACCGTGCAGATGTTTAGTGGTGGTGATGGATGGGGAAATGTATTGAAGGAGATGGCTAATGGTAATCGTTGGATCTTAGGAGTAAATGAAGATCCTAATGCTGAATTTCCTCGTTTAACCTATGGTCAGAATCCTAATAATTATCAGAAATCTGATTATTGGCTGAGAGATGGATCTTATCTACGTTTAAAAACCTTAGATATCGGTTATTCTCTTCCGACAGCTTTGGTGAATAAGATTCACTTAAATAGAGTACGTGTTTTCTTTGTCGGAACTAATTTGTTGACTTTCTCTGATTTTAAACTTTGGGATCCAGAATTAGGAGTTTCTGATGGAAAGAAATACCCTTTGAGTAGAACGTTCTCATTGGGTGTATCTGTTAACTTATAAACAATGTAAATATGAAAAAATATATTATAACTTTGTGTTTGGTAGTAGGGCTGGGTACCACTATTGTCGGATGTCGTGATTATTTGGATTCGGACTACATTTTTGATGAACGTATGTCTATAGAACAAGTGTTTCAGAGTAAAGATTATACAAATGAATGGTTGGCGCGTGGCTATACTTACTTGAAACATGATTATCTCCAGCAGGTGAATAGTAAGAAAAATACGTCTTTCAATTTTGCAGACGACATGTATTATGGTGATTTGAATTATGTAGATTGGAAGAGTGGTAATTATACAGAAAAAGGATTGGGGACTGGGAATAGTCTATATATTTGGCAACCTGCTTATCAAGGAATTCGTCATTTGTCTGTTTTCCTTAATAACATAGACATGAATAAGGAGTTTTCCGAACCAGAAATTGCCGATATGAAAGGACAAGCGCATTTTTTGCGGGCATATTGTTATTGGATGTTGATTCGTTCGTTTGGTCCTGTCCCTATTTTGCCAGATGAGGGTATTGACTATACGAAAGAATATGACGAGATTGCCTATCCGAGGAATTCATATGATGAATGTGTTGATTACATTTCTAATGAATTAGTAAAAGCTGCTATGTTGCTAGAGGAGGCACGAGGTCCACAAGATATAGTACGTCCTACTCGTGGAGCAGCTTTGAGTCTCCGTTCCAGAGTGTTGTTATACGCTGCTAGTCCCCTATTTAATGGAAAAGCTCCTGCAGAGGTGATTGCTGCATTGGTGGACAAGAGTGGAAAAAAACTGTTGTCTGATACTTATGATGAACGGAAATGGGCTATAGCGGCAGCTGCTGCAAAAGATGTAATAGAGTTAGGCAAATATCAACTGTATGTTGCTTATAAAAGTGAAGGAGGTTCAAGTTTATCTGACCCTGCAACTATTACTCCTCCGGACGATGAAGGAACTTTCCATTCTAACCCTTGGCCTAAAGGTTGGCAAAATATTGACCCATTTAAATCCTACCGTGCATTGTTTGACGGAGAAGTCTCTGCCTATGGAAACTCTGAGATCATATTTACTAGGGGGACTAATCAGGGAGCGGAAAATATAAAAGTGATGGTTATCCACCAATTACCTCGTTCACAGGGGGGAGGATACAATTGTCACGGCATGACTCAGAAGCAATGTGATGCCTATTATATGAAAGATGGTAGTGATTGTCCAGGTATGAACTCAATGTATGCAGGAATGGAAGGATATACAGACCCCAGTCGTTATAACAATGATCCTCGACCAACTGAGGTAGTAACGAAAGACGAATTGAGTAAGTATCCAGAATTAGGGGCAAAAGGAGTTGGCGTTTCTAAACAATATGCAGGTCGCGAACCTCGTTTCTATGCATCGGTAGCTTATAATGGAAGTGTTTGGCATATGTTAAATGCCGACATAAACCAAAAGGAGGAAAAAGATGTACAGATTTTCTATTACAGAGGCGAATCAGATGGTTATAAAATAGGAACTAACTGGCTTAATACTGGTATTGGGATTAAAAAGTTTGTGCATCCAAACGACTTGTCAGATGCAGATAAAGCATACGATGCAAGTCGCATTGAGGCTAAATATGCTCCGGATATCCGTTATGCAGAGATTTTGCTGAATTATGCGGAAGCACTGAATGAGGTGCAAGGTACATATGAGATCCCTTCATGGAATGGAGAAAAAATGCATACTATAACACGTAAAACAGAAGAATTGAAGAAAGGGGTTCAACCAATCCGTATCCGTGCAGGGTTACCAGATTATGATGTGTATGATAGTCCTGATAAATTTCGTATTAAGATTAAGCGGGAACGTCAGATTGAATTGTTTGCGGAGGGGCATCGTTTCTTTGATATTCGTCGTTGGTGTGATGCGCCGGTAGAGGAATCAGTTCCTATGTATGGATGTAATATTTATATCAGTAAAGAAGATCCTGCAGGGTTCCATACTCCAGTAGAAACGACTTCAATGCCAACGATGTTCTCTACTAAAATGTGGTTCTGGCCGATTCATCATTATATAATGAAACGGAACCTGTTGATGACTCAGAATCCAGGATGGAGAGACCCAGAATAAATCTCATAACTTATTTATATGTATAAAATGAAAAAGATATATAATTTATTTTTGGTTGCAATGCTAGCGATATGCTGTACTTCGTGCAACAATGAATGGGAAGATGAACAGTTTAAGCAGCTGGTCTCTTTTAAAGCTACGATAAATGGTGAGGGAGTAAGTTCTACGTATGTACGTTATAAGCCAGATGGTATGGTTACATATAATCTTCCATTACTCCTTAGTGGATCTACAATGAATACAAATGTTAGAACTGTACATGTAGCTCTAGATCCGGATACTCTGAAAACCTTGAATCTGGAACGTTTTGGTGAACGTCGTTCGGAACTTTATTACCAGATGTTAGATCAACAGTATTATACGATGCCGGAAACTGTGGATATTCCTGCTGGTGAGTATGTAGCTACTTTACCTATTAATTTCACTTTAGGAGGTGAAAATAACGCTAATTCGTTGGATATGTCAGATAAATATATTTTGCCATTGACAATAGTAGATGATCCTTCATATGATTATCAATCGAATGACCGCTTACATTATCGGAAAGCTTTGTTAAATGTTATTCCATTCAATGATTATTCAGGCACGTATGATGGGAGTCAATTTAAGATTACTTTGGAAGGGCAAAAGGACCCTTTTACGGTGACTAATCACAAGGCCTATGTACATGATGATAATACGGTATTTGTCTATATGGGACTTAGAGATGTGGATTATATAGATCGCAAATGCTATAAATTGTATATGGAGTTTACAAAGGAAAAAATTACTCCTTTGAAATATAAATTGAGACTTTGGACAGATAATGGAGGAACGGAGGGGAATAATTTTAAGGAATTAAATGGTAAAATCGGAAATGTTGAATATGAACAGCCTTATTATACTGTAGTAGAGGAATATGATGCTGTAAAACCGTATTTAAAGCATATTTATATTACACTTTATTTAGCTTATACATTTGAAGATTATACACTCAGCCCAGGCAATAGGTTGAAATATACAGTGGAAGGTACCCTGAATATGCAACGTGACCTGAATACGTTGATTCCGGATGAAGATCAACAAATTCAATGGGATTAAGTGATACTTGACAAATGATAAAGAGGTTGGCTCAAATTGTGCTTTGAATCAACCTCTTTATAACTATTAATTTAAAGATTTGGAACTAGATTGAAATGGCATTATCATGAAAAAACGAACGATTCTAAAGAATATTTATATATGTCTAGCTTTATTCTCAACCGTTTTATTAGTCGGTTGCTCGAAAAGTGATGAAACCCCGATCTCTGATGATCCCCAGCCTTCTGGCAAAGGAAAAATCACATTTAACTTGCATACTCCGGTTGCATTCCTTACCAAGGCAGTAGGTGTAGGTGACGAAAATGGAGGCACTAATGACAAAATAGCTTTTTATCAATTTAGCAAAGAAGGTAAGTATGAACAAAGGTATGTCTTAAATTATGAAGCTGCTTCTGTGGGTGCAAACGGTGATACAAGGTCATATACTGTAGAATTAACTTCTTCGACTGGAGGAGAAAAGAGATTTATCATTGTGGAGAGTGAGGATGAGAACAACTTTCCTAATATGAGTGGAGCAAATACAATCGATGAACTGCTAAATAGTAAGACTGTTGCGGAGAGTGGTAAATTGAATCCTCCATTTGTTATGTCTAATGTCAAAACAGATGGTAAGGAGTATGTAACAGTTACCGATGTAGAATCTTCCGACAATCAGGTTGATGTAAAACTTAAAAGACGTGTAGCTAGATTTGATTTGCTGAATGATCCAACAGAATCGGGATTAGTGATCGATAAAGTATATATTAAGAATAGATACACTCAAGGATTCATAGGTGATGTAAGTGGTAGTGCAGGCAATATATCAGCTGATGTTCTGGAAATACCGGTAGCTGATTTAGCTAATGATGGGAAAAGTTTCTATCTTTATCCGACTCAGTTGACTTCAACTCTTGAGCAGAATGAAAAAACAGTAGTATGGGCTACCACTAAACTTGCCAATACCAATACAGAAGGTCCGACTCTTTATCTTAATCTTACTGCTGATATTAATGTGGAGGCTAACTATCTCTATCAGCTTAATACGAAAAAGATAGCTGGTTCTACAGGCTTTGATATTTCAGTAGAAGAATGGAAAGACGGAACTTCAATTGATTGGGTAACGATTGAGGACGGAATCTCCGTAATGGATGACAAAGCTACTATCATTGCTGGTACAGAGATTAAAGGGACTTATGTAAAGATTGCAGCTGATGCTGCAATGCCATATACTATAAAACGTGTTGTTACAGATTATAGCTCAGCAGCATTGGACGCTGCGTATGACGGAAGTTTGCCTGCATGGCTTACTATTTCTTCATCTACTAAAAATGCAGGTAGTGGTCTTTATCGTCATGAGATTGTTTATACGGTGACTGCACATCCTGTGAAGACAAGCCAGTTTGCTATCACACATCTTAGCGGAGCTGTTACAGACGAGAATCTGCTGGCCATCGGGTTTGTCGATCCGTATCCGGGCACTCCGCTGCCTTGTTTGTCAAGAGGGGAGAAACTTTATTCACCGGTACATTGTCGTCAGTCTACGTATCTTGTGCATAACACTGTGGATAAGGCGTATTTCTGTGGAAATGAAGGGTTTACGTTTGATACTCCTATGAAAGGTAAGACGGGTAATGAAGGGGCGAAGAATCTTTGTCCCGAGGGCTGGACAGCATTGAACAATGTAGAGGCCAAAGAGTATATTTTGTGGGTAGGAGAGCATCTCAAGTCACAAGTAATGGAGTCTATATATACTTACTGTTGGTCCGAGGCAGACGGTGAGGCTACCGATTTGCGTATATTGGCGGGATATCCATACAATAAAGCTACTCCTAATGTGAAAGATTTAGCTTGTTATGGCACTTGGCCAAGCGTGGCTTGGTTGAATATCAATGAGAAAGATCTCTCTATAAAAGACAAGACATTCTATGATTATAATAATTGGGATGTGAAGAAGGATTACGGAATCCCCTACAGATGTATTCGTGATAAAGCTGGCTGGGAATAACTGTGTGGGCTCTCGAAAGGATATATATTCAATGATTAAATTGTAAGATAATGCTAAAGAATACTTTATTTGTGATTCTTCTAATGATTTCTAGCTTATTCACGGCTTGTGCTGAAGGATATGTAAGTGATGTACAGAAGGAGGATGACACAAAAGAAATACGTTTCAGTCTGAACATGGAGGGAGGGTTAACGATGTTCCCCACTAGGTCTTCTGTGTCTTTGGACGGAATGAAATGGAAAATATTCTGTTTTGATGACCAATATAACTATCTGTTTGACAGGACAGGAAGTATAGGGGATGCAGCAAATGAAATAAAGGTTTCTGTAACTAAAGGCATCGTTTATCGATTCTTGTTTTTGTGTACTACAGCCGATAAATTTCCAGAGTTGACTTCTGGTAAGACTTATTGGGATTTAGATGCATATGTTCCTCAATTGCCGTTAGCTGATCCGATGGCGATGCTTGTCAGTAGAGGTAATGAAAAAGATGGTACACTTCGTGTAGCTGCTGCGTCTGCATCGGTGCAGGTTACTCTTGCTCCGCGTGCATCTAAGATCGTTTTGCAAAAGGATTCGCAAACTGCTTCGGATATTACGGTGAATTCCGTGACTTTTGCGGATGCCGCCTCTTCTGTTCCTTATGCCCATATCGAACCTCAGTATTACAGTGAATATGAGAATCTTCCGGTAGTAATTCGAAAGACCTATCAGTATGTGCCCCAAGAGGATGTATGCTATATGCTTCCAGATATGTGTGCCGGAACCTTTGGAGTGAATGCTACGTTGCATATCACTCATCCAATTTCTGGAGAACAGGATGTGCGGGTAACGGTACCAGTGGGGCTTGCGCTGAATGTAGGTAGTGGAAAGACTTACTATATTGAAATGTCTGCTAATGCAAACGGAAAAGTTGTTGCTACTTGGGCAACACGTGTAGCACCCAAGACACTGAAACTTGCTACGCAAAACTTATGGGGAAAAAACACTTCCGTTGTATTGGATTACTTCAATAAAATTGATGTGGATGTGCTTTGCGCACAGGAATGCAGCAAACTTTCCGAATCTGATATACAAGCACAGGGGCTTTACGTGCATACTCACTCCAACAATGGACAGGGGAAATGCAGCATTATATCGCGCTATCCTTTCTCGGGGATTACACCGAACAAATACGGTGTCTATATCGATTTGGGTGAAGGTATTATCGTGTTAGTGATGAACTGTCACGGTGCTTTCTATCCTTACGGTCCTTATCAGTTGAACGGTATCGAGTATAAAGGATATGAAGCTACGGACGATGTCGACTATGTAGTAAAAGTCAATAAAGAAGCCCGTCAGGGCATGGTGGACAAGCTGCTGGAGGACTTCAATTCGTCTACCACTCCTTTTGTTTGCCTTTCGGGTGACTTCAATGAACCGTCATGGCTTGACTGGACGGAAGGTGCCCTGTCGGCAGGTCTTGCTCCCTACGTTGTTCAGTGGCCTACTACTCGTTCTCTGTGGGAAGGCGGTATAAAAGGTGATGCCTACCGGACGATACATCCAGATCCTGTGACACATCCGGGATTCACGTGGACGCCGCGCCCGAGCGAGAAGGACACCAAGGATCGTTTGGATCTCACTCTTTATACTTTGTCTCCCAACACGGAGGTGAAAAGTTGCCAGGTAATAGGAGAGAATACAGAAACGTCAGATATTGTTCTTCCTAATTGGGGGCCGTTTGAAAATGTATTCGATCACCGGGGATTACGGACAGAATTTGTCTTTACGAAATGACGGAACGGTGTACCGGAATTAGGGAGTCTCCAGACTGTTAATTATTGAGGTCTCGGGTATTAATACCTGTCGTGTAAGGTATTAATATCCGAGAATTCAGCTATTAATAGCTAACATGCCAACTATTTGTAATGGATAAACCAATGATTAACCAATGTCTTTTTGTCTGTTGCTAGATAACTTTCAAATAGGCAATATATGGCAGTTTGGGACTGAAATTTTATTTATTGACTTGTTTTTAGCATACCGGACAGGTAGAAAACACTATTTTTGTCCTCATCCGTTTTAGATTTTTAAGATTATATAAACCAATAAATTGTAACGTACGAATATGCACAACATTGCTAAAACCTTTTTCCCGATTTTATTATTACTTTTTGCTGCAGTAGTGACAGCACAGAATGGGAAGAACAATGTCGGAAATGCGCAACGCATCTGGCTTGATTCTGAAATTGGTCATCAGGGCGACTACCAGTGGAAAATGATAAAAGCTGGAGATGCAACAGACCCCGGAGAAAAGATTTCATTATCCAATTATGCAACGGCAAATTGGATGCCGGCTATCGTTCCCGGAACAGTTCTAAATTCTTTGGTGCATAACCAAAAATACCCGGAGCCTTATTATGGAATCAATAATAAGATTGAATCTAAATTAATACCGGATATCTCTGAAACCGGACGTGACTTTTACACATACTGGTTTCGTACAGATTTTAGTGTCCCTCAATCATTCAAGGGGAAAACTGTCTGGTTGCAGTTGGATGGTATCAACTACCGGGCAGAAGTATGGGTGAATGGTAACTTGTTGAGCACGATAAACGGCATGTTCATTCAGGATTATATTGATGTTACGGATTTTGTGAAAATTGGGGAAAGCAATGGATTGGCTATTAAGATTTATCCGGTAGATGTTCCCGGAAGTGCGAAGCCGAAATCCTGGGGGGCAGCTGGTGAGTTCCATAATGGTGGAAATGGCAATATTGGTTTGAATACTACCATGTTGATGACAGTAGGTTGGGACTTTACCTTTATGGACGGTATCCGTGACCGTAATACAGGTATATGGAAAAATATTTCTCTCTATGCTACAGGCAGAGTAGCATTGCGCCATCCTTTTGTTAAATCTGAATTACGAAAACCCGATTATGATCAGGCTCGTGAGACTGTATCAGTTGAAATTATCAATCCATCAACCAGTAACCGGGTAATCAGTTGCAAGGTAAAGGGTGAAATTGTGGGTGAGAATATCACTTTCGAAAAGACTTTCCGACTGATGCGTGGAGAAGAAAAGATAGCTACCTTTTCTCCTGAAGAGTTTCCGCAACTTATCATCAACTCTCCAAAACTTTGGTGGCCTGTCAATAAAGGACCACAAAACTTATATGACCTAAAGCTGACAGTGTCAGTTGATGGTAAAGAATGTGATTCAGTGAAAACAAGATTTGGTATTCGAGAAATTGTTTCGGATAGAAAGACTCCCGATAAATCACGTGTCTTTTATGTGAATGGCAAACGATTGTTTATCCGTGGTACCAACTGGATACCGGAAGCCATGTTGAGAACTTCGGATGAGCGTACCTATGCTGAATTACGTTATTCCCGTCAGTCGGGCGTCAACCTTTTGAGAATGTGGGGAGGTGGTATCGCAGAATCCGATTACTTCTTCCAGTTATGTGATGAATTAGGATTGTTGGTATGGCAAGAGTTCTGGATGACTGGTGATACTCGTCATCCGCATGACAAGGCTGTCTATATGAGCAATGTAGAATCTACAGTAAAGCGCATTCGCAATCATCCTTCTTTGGCTTATTACGTTGCTTCCAATGAAAGTACGGAAGTCACAGGTACTCCTGAATTACTGAATAAATTGGATGGCACACGTGGATTCCAGATGCAGTCCGAATGTGAAGGGGTACATGATGGCAGTCCTTACAAACAAGTAAATCCGATGCAACATTATGAAAATACGGCATCTCCCAGAGGAAGTCGTGTAGATGGATTTAACCCGGAATATGGTGCGCCTACTCTTCCGACTGTGGAAATCCTTCGGGAAATGATGGATGAAAAAGACCTTTGGCCTATCAATAAGGAAGTATGGGATTATCTGGATGGAAATGGTTTCCATCTGATGAGTACTATGTATACAGACTTGGTGAATAACTACGGAAAATCATCATCAATCGATGAGTTTGCGCAGAAAGGACAACTGCTGGGAGCAATTAATTCGAAGAGTATTTGGGAAGTATGGAACTATAATAAACTGGATTATGGTGATCGTTTCTGTTCTGGACTTCTGTTCTGGTATCATAACTGCTCTATGCCTCAAGTGGCTTCTCGTATGTGGGACTGGTCTTTGGAACCGACAGCGTCGCTTTATCATACTGCCAACTCTTTAGAACCATTACATGCACAGTTTGACTATCTGAAAAACACAGTGTCTGTAGTGAATGATTATTATCGTGAATTTAAGGATTATAAAGTGATAGCACAGGTTTACGATATTAACAGCAAGAAAGTTTTTGAGGAATCAGCAGTGGTTAATCTGCCTTCGGATGGAGTGGTAAACGATGCGTTGACTATTCGTTTCCCGGAAAACATATCTCAAGTTCACTTTATTAAACTGATTCTGAAAGATGAAAAGGGAAAAGATGTTTCTTCTAATTTCTATTGGCGTTCTAATGACAAATATGAAGGAAGCAAGACTTTGACCGGTCCGGCTGCTTCAGGTTTTGAAGATTTGAGTAAACTAAAACAGGCAAAAGTGAAACTTACCTATAAAGTAAGAGAAGATAATAACAACTACTTTGTAGATATTACTTTGAGAAATACCTCCGGGCAGATTGCATTCTTTAATCAGCTGCAATTCCTGAATTCAAAGATGAGTCCGATACGTCCGTCATTCTATACAGATAATTTCTTCTCCCTGATGCCGGGTGAAAAGAAAACGGTGACTATTGAGACTGCAAAAGGAAAGCTGAAAGACGGAGCTGTATTGGCACTGAAAGGTTGGAATATAAATAAGCAAGAATATAAACTAAAGTAATAAGAGAAGGTTGTGAATTGGTTCTACATTCTTTATATCAGGAGTGTAGAATCAATTACGTGATAAAAAAACATTTTTAACTATAAAAGAGAACTAAGATGAAACTGAAACTTATTATTGGCATAGTTGGTATATTATCTGCATGTGGATTTACCAATGCGCCTTCTTTAGATACTAATCAGGAGAAACAGGATAATAATTGGGTGATCGGGCCATTCTTGCGTCCTGAAGGAGTTAATCCTGTCATATCACCGCAGCCTACAGAGTTTTATTGTCCGATGCGTAAGCAGCAAGTTAAGTGGGAGGAAAGTGACACTTTTAACCCTGCTGCTACTGTAAAAGATGGAAAGATTGTCGTGCTTTATCGTGCAGAAGATAATTCGGCCCAAGGTATAGGTAAAAGAACCTCACGTGTTGGTTATGCTGAAAGCAAGGATGGGATTGAGATGAAAAGGCTTGATAATCCTGTTCTTTTTCCTGCTGAAGATAATTTTAAAGATCAAGATTGGCCGGGTGGTTGTGAAGACCCTCGTGTGGCTATGACCGAAGACGGATTGTATGTGATGCTTTACACGGCATGGAACCGGAAAAAAGCACGCCTTGCCGTAGCTACTTCCCGAGATTTGAAGAACTGGACAAAACATGGGCTTGCCTTTGATAAGGCATATAACGGTCGATTTAATGATCTTTTCTGTAAATCGGGTTCTATTTTAACAAAATTGAAAGGAAATCAATTAGTCATTGATAAAGTTGATGGCAAGTATTTGATGTATTGGGGTGAGTATGCGGTATATGCTGCTACTTCCGATAACCTGGTTGACTGGTATCCGGTTTTGGATGAGAAGAATGAACTGATGAAAATCATACAACCTCGTAAAGGACATTTTGATAGTTTGTTGACAGAATGTGGCCCTCCGGCTATTCGTACCAAGCATGGCATTGTTCTCATGTATAATGGTAAGAATAGTGGTAAAACTGGAGATGCTAACTATCCTGGCAATGCTTATTGTGCCGGACAGCTTTTATTGGATGGTAACGATCCCTATAAAGTATTAGACCGTTTGGATAAGCCTTTCTTTGCTCCCGAAGCTCCTTTTGAGAAGAGCGGACAATACAAGGACGGAACAGTATTTATCGAGGGACTTGTTTATCACAAGAAGAAACTATACCTCTATTATGGTTGTGCGGATTCACAGGTGGCGGTAGCGGTATGTGATGATGTGAAGAAATTGAAAACAAAATAGTAGATTATAAGACGATGAGAATAAGGCTGAATACATATCTTGCTTGTGTAATTGTTTTTCTGTGTGCTTCTACAGAATGCATTTATCCACAAAAACTAAAATGGAATTTTGGTTTATCTCGTAAACAGAGTTCCGAAGTGATACCTCATTCAAAACATTCATTTCAGACAGCTAAGCCTAAAAAAAAAGTGGTAGAACCCGGAGAATTGAGTCCGCTTTCCGATTGGGAGTACCAACTCTCCAAAGGCTGGGAAATGATAGAAGGATATAAAGCTAGAGCAGCTGAAAAATCGGTATTTACACAAGATTTAGATACAAGCGAATGGTATTCGGCAACAGTTCCCGGTACAGTATTAACTACGTTGGTGGATCAGGGCGTATACCCTGATCCCTATTGGGGGCTTAACAATTTATTGATTCCTGATACGCTTTGCCGGATGGACTGGTGGTATCGCAATTCTTTTAGTATTCCTCGTAGTAAGAAGGGAGAAAAAGTGAAGTTGATTCTGAATGGAATCAATTATAAAGCGGAGATCTGGTTCAATCATCAACTATTAGGAACAATGGTTGGTGCTTTTGAGAGAGGTATTTTTGATATAACTCCTTGGGTGGATTATGATAAGAAGAACCTGTTGGCCATTCGTATTCTTCCACCTAACAATCCCGGTATTCCTCACGAAGCAAATAAGAAAGAAGGAATCGGCCCCAATGGTGGAGCATTGTGCTTAGACGGTCCTACTTTTATCTCTTCAGAAGGCTGGGATTGGATTCCCGGCATACGCGACCGAAACATGGGTATTTGGCAGGATGTCAGAGTCAAATTTGGAAATGAACTGGAAATTGTTGATACGCATGTGATTGCGGATCTGCCTTTGCCTGACACTACATCTGTCAATTTTATCGTTCAGACGGAGATTTATAATTCTTCTAAAACGACTTGTACTGCCAATTTACATTTTAATATAGGAGGTGTGTCTGCTGTTTATCCGGTTTCTTTGAATGCAAATGAAAAAAGGATGATTAAACTTACTCCTCACGAATGTAAGGAACTGCAAATGAAGAGTCCACGTCTTTGGTGGCCGAATGGATATGGAGAACAATATTTATATAAAGCATCTTTGAGCCTGATATCACCCAATAAAGATACTCTTGATGTCAAAAAAATGCGTATTGGTATTCGTGAGTTGGAATATGAATTGTCTGCGTATGAGGATAACGCTCCTGTGGTGCGGTTGAACTATAATCCAACTGCTGCTTTGCAGGATGGAAAACCCGTTTTTGATGCTGTGAAACGTAAAAAAACGGATAGTAAGGTTCGCTATACGAATTATGATGGAGAGTTTGTCCCAAATTTATTGAAACCGGTTTCTTCACAGGGAATAGAGTTGATAAAGGATTCACTGATGAAAGAATACATGGTTATAAAGGTGAACGGACAACGGATTTATTGCAAAGGAGGTAACTGGGGGATGGATGATGGTATGAAGCGTGTTTCCCGGGAACGACTGGAACCTGCCTTGAAGTTGCATAAGAATATGAATTATAATATGATTCGTAACTGGACGGGTGAGAGTACGGAAGAAGTATTTTATGAGCTTTGCGATGAATACGGAATGTTAGTGATGAATGATTTTTGGCTTTCAACAGACGGATTTAATCTTAATCCATTAGATAATTGCCTGTTCATAAAGAATGTGACTGAAACGGTACGTCGTTTCCGTAATCACCCTTCCATCGCTTTATGGTGTGCACGTAATGAGGGTTTTGCTCCGAATGAACTTGAGTACATGTTGGCCGCTACTTTAGCTAAAGAAGATGGCAGCAGGCATTATACAGGAAATTCCCGTTCATTGAATAGTTCAGGAAGCGGACCTTGGCGTTATCAGTTTGATGCAGGCTGGTACTACCGTTCTTTAGCTGGAGGATTTCGTTCGGAAGTGGGTACTCCTTCTCTGCCTACGGCTGAAACTGTTCGTGAGTTTATGGCGGAAGAGGATACATGGCCCATTAGTGATGTTTGGTATTACCATGACTGGCATAATCATAGATATGGTAGTAAGACTTTTAGTGAGCTTTATAAGGAAGGGGTGGATCGTAAACTAGGACGTTCTGATAACTTGGATGATTTCTGCAAGAAAGCACAATTGATTAATTACGAAAGCCATCGGGCCATTTTTGAAGCATGGAACAGTAAGATGTGGAATGATGCTTCCGGGGTATTATTGTGGATGAGCCATCCTGCATGGCCCAGTATGGTTTGGCAGAACTACAGTTCGAATGGGGAAACAGCTGGTGCTTATTATGGCGCGCAAAAAGCATGTCGTCCTCTTCATATTCAGATGAGCCTTAATAGTCAACATAAAGTGGATATTATTAATACTACACTGAAAGAATATCGAGATTTGAAGGTAGGAGTTACTGTTTATGATAAAGTAGGCAAAAAAATACGCTCTTTACAACATAAGGTAGGACAAGTGACAGCCAATGCGCTGACTTCTGTAACACAGTTGGATGATATAAAAGGACTTCCTGATTTCTGCTGGGTAAAGTTGGTGTTGACAACTAATAACGGAAAGTTGCTGGATGATAATGTTTATTGGCTCAATCAGAAGGAATGGGACGGAAAGGTCTTGGCTAATTTACCAGTTTCTTCGGTAAATGTTTCGGTGAAGAACTTCACGAAAAAGACTAATCATTATGAAGGCAGGCTTATTGTGAAAAATCCGGGACAATACTTGGCCGCTGCAATAGCATTGACATTAAGGGATGCAAAAACTGATGCGGCTGTTCGTCCGGCTTATTTTGATGATGGATACTTTTATCTGATGCCAGGAGAATCTAAAGAAGTTTGTTTTCAGGTAGATTGTAAGGAGAGAGTTGATAAACTGCTTTTGCGGGTAGATGGATATAATGTTGAACTGAAAGATATATTGTTGAATAGATAAAGAAAAATATTATGAGTAAGAAATTCTTGATTTTGTTATTTTTGATTCCTTTTCAATTGATGTTTGCTCAGAAAAGTTTACTGAAGGACTTTCCTGAAGGATATACCCCAGAAGAGATAGGCAAACGAATAGCATATCGCTTTTTAACAGAAAAACACGCGCTTCATGTTGGTAAATGGATTGGCTATCCGGAAACCTTCTATTGGAGTGGCGCCTTGCGATATGCTGATGGAGCGAAAGACAAGGAGCTTATTCAACGTTTACAAGAAAAGTTTGATTTCTTGTTTACCGAAGAGAAGATTTTACAACCTATTATGAATCATGTTGATTTGAATATGTTCGGTAGTCTTCCTCTCGAATTCTATTTGGTGACGAAGGATCTGAAATATCGTTATTTAGGTTTGCCTTATGCCGATTCGCAGTGGGAGCTTCCGAGAAATGTGAAACCGCATGAAAAGGAATGGGCGGAAAAAGGTTATTCTTGGCAAACACGTTTATGGATTGATGATATGTATATGATTACCATTGTACAGACACGTGCCTATAAAGTAACGAAGGATAAGAAATATATTGACCGTGCTGCTAAGGAGATGGTGATGTACTTGGATGAGTTACAACGTCCGAATGGCCTTTTCTATCATGCCCCGGATGTGCCTTATTATTGGGGGCGTGGAAATGGCTGGATGGCTGCCGGTATGGCGGAGTTGCTTCAGTGCCTGCCTAAAAAACATAAAGATCGTGCACGCATTATGGAAGGCTATCTCAAAATGATGGAGAGCCTTAAAAAGTATCAGAATCCGGAAGGACTTTGGAATCAATTGATTGACAAGTCTGATTGTTGGACTGAAACTTCTGGTTCAGCAATGTTCACTTTTGCCTTTATTAAGGGGGTTCAAAATGGATGGTTAGATGCAGAAGCTTATGCTCCGGCTACCCGAAAGGCGTGGATGGCTTTAGTGCCATATCTCAATGAAAAAAATCAGGTGGGCAATGTCTGTGTAGGAACGAATAAAAAGAATAGCAAACAGTACTATTATGACCGTCCGCGTCGCACTGGTGATTTTCATGGACAGGGACCTTATTTGTGGTGTGCTGCTGCCCTTATGGAAAAATAATCGTTTCTGTATGGAGCTCTAGTTGAGGCTTTGGAGGGGATTTTTGCCAAATTGGATAATTTTTTTTATTTATAGCCCAATTTGTTTTATTCAATGTGGAGGATGTTCTTTAACTTTGCCTTAACAATTTAGTACAAATAGAATCAGGCGGGCTGATTCACATTAATGTTTTATATGAGTTTGAAATATTTACTTTGTGGGATGGCTTTTGTAGCATGTGCTACTATTGCTAGAGCTTTTAATAATGTGCCGGAATCGATTTCTGCATCTATTTTCTTGAAAGTTCCAGGGAATGACGCGAAGCGTTATCCATTGACTTTTCAGAAGTCTCAAAATAATAACGGCACTTATTATTTGGAGAATTCGGAAAAGATGCCGTTGACTGTGTCTCAAAACATAGTAGATGGTGATGATGGGTTACGTATTAGTGTGTCTATTACCGCATTGGAAGATATTTACTTTAATTACAGTCAGCAGGTGGCAACAGATTTCCGTCATAACGATTGCCTATTCTATATGCCGGGGTTCTGGTATCGGCGTAATCTGCGTTCGCCCAAGGAAGCCCCTTCATTTCATACTTCAGACAGTTGGATTGTAAGTGAAGACAGGTTAAGCGCGCCTCTCACCGGGATTTTCTGTGAGAAGAAACAACGTTTTATGACTGTCAACAGACTGGATAAATTTGTAAATAGCACGTTGGCTACCCATCGTGAAGGTGAGATTATTCTCTCGGATAAAACTTCTTTGGGATATACCGGATTTGAAAATAAGGATGGGGTTGCTACTCTTTCTTTCGGTTTTCCTTATCGGGAGGCTCCTAAAAGTTATATCCGTAAATTGACATTAGCTCCGGCTGTAACGGCTTATCAGCATCTTAAAAAAGGAGAGACGATTTTGTTGACTTGGCAAATTACTGAAGGTGAAGCTAAGGATTACTCTGATTTTGTGCGCCATACTTGGGAGTATTGTTATGATACATATTTGCCTAAACCTGTAGATACTCCCTATTCAATTGAATATATGAAGCAGACTCTTAGCCAATTCTTTGTAAGTAGTTTTGTAGATAAATATCCGTTGGTATATAATTCGGGTATACATCTTAGAACAGATGCGTGTACAAGTAATGGGCAGGCGGAAGTCGGTTTTATAGGGCGTGTTCTTCTGAATGCATTCAATGCCTGGGAATATGGTTGGGAATGTAACCGGGAAGATTTGAAGGCTAACAGCGCCAAAATATTCGACAGTTATTTGAAGAATGGTTTCACGGAAGCAGGCTTTCTCAAGGAATCGGTAAATTATGACAAGAACTTTGAGGATCCTGTTCATAGTATCCGTCGTCAATCGGAAGGACTTTATGCAATTTTTCATTTCCTGGCTTATGAAAAAGAAAAAGGTCGTAAGCATCCGGAATGGGAACAGCGATTGAAAAACATGTTGAACATGTTTCTGCAATTGCAAAATGCTGATGGTAGTTTTCCACGAAAGTTCCGTGATGACTTCTCGATTGTAGATAAAAGCGGAGGAAGTACTCCTTCGGCTACATTACCTTTAGTCATGGGATATAAATACTTTAAGGATAAACGTTACTTGGATAGTGCTAAGCGGACTGCGGATTATTTGGAAAAAGAACTGATTTCTAAGGCCGATTATTTCTCGTCTACTCTTGATGCGAATTGCGAAGATAAAGAAGCGTCACTTTATGCTGCAACTGCTACCTATTATCTTTCATTAGTTACTAAAGGGGAGGAACATAAGCATTATGCTGATCTGACGAAGCAAGCCGCTTATTTTGCATTATCGTGGTATTATTTGTGGGATGTTCCTTTTGCTCCCGGACAGATGCTGGGTGATATTGGTTTGAAAACACGTGGCTGGGGAAATGTTTCGGTAGAAAATAATCATATTGATGTGTTTGTATTTGAATTTGCCGATGTACTTCGTTGGTTATCGAACGAATATAAAGAATCCCGTTTCTCGAACTTCGCAGAAGTGATTTCAACCTCTATGCGGCAGTTATTGCCTTATGAAGGACACATGTGTGGCATTGCCAAAGTGGGTTACTATCCGGAAGTTGTTCAACATACCAGTTGGGATTACGGGAAGAATGGCAAAGGATATTATAATGACATTTTCGCACCCGGATGGACTGTTGCTTCTTTATGGGAATTATTTACTCCTGGGCGTGCCGAGATTTTTATGGAAAGGTAATATAATAAATTAATTTGTAATGACATCAAGAAGAGATTTTCTTAAAAAAGCTGGGTTGATTTCTGCTGCTTTTGCAGTTCCCGCTCTTAATGTGAATGGAAATACCACACAATCCAAGATACGTTTAAAGAATACCAAGATTGCAGTGGATGATCGGTGGGATGTTATTGTAATTGGTGGAGGACCTGCTGGATGTACTGCTGCGATTTCTGCGGCCCGGGAGGGAGCTAAAACTTTGCTGATTGAGGCAATGGGACAACTTGGCGGTATGGGAACAGCAGGTATGGTTCCGGCATGGTGTCCGTTTTCTGACGGCGAAAAGATTATTTATCGAGGCTTGGCGGAAAAGATATTCGAGGCATCAAGAAAAGGAGTGCCTCATGAGAGAAAGCAAAAACTGAATTGGGTGAATATAAATCCTGAATATTTGATGCAGGTTTACGATCGGATGGTCGCTGAATCGGGGGCAAAAGTCCTTTTCTTTTCGAGGGTTGCTGCTGTTGAGATGTCAGCTGATGATACGGTAGATGCTATCATCGTAGCAAATAAATCCGGGCTTGTTGCATTCAAAGCAAAAGTCTTTATTGATGCGACGGGAGATGGAGATGTGGCTACCTGGGCAGGTGCTTCATTTAAAAAGGGAGGTGAGGATGGTATACTGCAAAGTTCTACTTTGTGTTTCTCGTTTGCTAATGTCGATAGCTATAACTACAATCTCATAGGTCCTTCATTGCATACGAGTAACAAAAATAGCCCTATCTTTGACGCGATTAAGTCCGGAAAATATCCATTGATAGGCAGACATTTCAATAGTAATCTGATCGGTCCGGATGTGGTACAATTTAATGCAGGACACATTGATAATGTTGATTCGACCGACCCATGGGCTACTACGCGGGCGATGGCTACCGGTAGGCAAATCGCTGAACAATACTTGGAGGCACTGAAAGAACTTCAGCCTAAAACTTTTGGTAGTGCTTTTGTTGTAAAGACTGCCTCCTTGTTGGGGGTTAGAGATAGTCGTCGGATTGAAGGGGATTATACGTTTACTTTCCAAGATTGGCTGGAGCGTAAAACATTTGAAGATGAGATCGGACGTAATTGTTACTATATTGATGTTCATAAACCGGGGCATAAAGAGACGCGTTACAAAAAAGGCGAATCTCATGGAATTCCTTATCGTTGCTTGACTCCTAAAGGTATGAAGAATCTATTGACCGCCGGACGCTGTATTTCTACTGATGAGGAAGCTTTTGGAAGCTTACGAGTGATGCCACCTTGTCTGGTGACTGGTGAAGCTGCCGGAATGGCTGCGGTACATGCTATCAAACAAACAAAGAATGATGTTCATAAGATTGATGTAGGTTTTCTACGCAAAAGATTAAAAGAAGAGGGGCAATATTTCTTATAAATACATTAGGGATGAATTTTATGGGATGTTCCTCTTGACAAATCCTTTTAAATGTTGTATCTTTATAGTCTGGAAAAGAGCTTAAACCTTGTAAATAACAGATAAAAGAATATGAAATTGATGACTTGAATGGTATAATATTATAACAAATCTGGACGTGTTCCCTAATAAATATTGGGAAGGATATACCGGATATAGGCAAAAAGGCTGCAAATTTTATGAAATTTGCAGCCTTTTTGTTGTAAAAGATGGATTTATAAACTCGGAAATCCAATGGCAGAGTTTTTAATAAACTCAGATACCGTTCTTAATAAACTACTCAAAAGTTTATTAAAAACGTACTATTTGTTTATGTGGAAATTTGTTTGTTTTTTTATAAAATCTTAAATTGGCGTTTAGAACATTCTTTGTTGAAGATAACTATACTTTACAATTTGAAAAGTAATCAAACGAAACAACAGCTTTCCTGTTGGCTAAATTTATACATGAAGTTCCAGAACGAACCGTGTTCCTTTCGTATAATTCGTATCCAGTGTCAGGCTTCCGTTCATCTTGGCAGCAATTAGTGAACAGATCGGTAATCCTAGTCCATCTCCTGTAGTCAGGTCTTTCACTTCTGTGAAAGGTTTGAAGAGATTTTCCTGTTGCTCTGCCGGAATTCCAGTTCCTGTATCCGTAACGATGAATTGGTGCGTGTGCGCTCCCCGTTTCTTGAATTCGAGACTGATACGACCCTGATCGGTGTAGAAAGCGGCATTTTTCAGTAAATAGAGAAGAATGCGTTCCAATTGTTCCTTGTTTGTCTTTACCTGAAGTTTTGGTGCATTGACTGAAGATGTGACATCCTGTTTTATGTATTCTTTAACTTTATCCATCACATTCTCACAGAAAGTTCCCACGTTGATTTCACTTAGTTCATAAAACTCGGTTAATGAGTTTTCCAAAGATGACAGTTCTTGAATGTCATCACTGAATTTCTTCAAAGCTGCGACTTGTCCCTGCATTTGGGCCGCTTCTTGAGGAGCCTTTTGTGACAGTTCTTCGGCTGAAGTAGCCAGCGTATTCAGGGTAGGCTCCATTTGCGAAGATATATTCTGTATGAATTTGGTTTTTAGCTCGTTGTGTTCATTGGCAATTTTTACACTTTTCTTTAATTTACGATTGTTGGCGATGAATCGTAGCAATATCACAGCCAGTATTGCCAGGCCGGCTACCAATATGACTGCCAGCACACAGAGACCTATGATTATATATTGCTTGGCAGATAGTGAGTCGTCCTTTTCCTGTATGGTCAGTTGGCTTTCGTCATATTTTCTCTTCAGTACATTTAGTTCGTCTTGTGCGGTTAATGCTTTTACCGAGTCTGTCCAGACAATGAAACTTTCGTAAGTGCGTTCCATCAGTGGAGCATTATTGCCTTTTCGTGCAATATTGATAAGATTCTTGTAGCAATCGCTCACTTTGGCGTAGTCCTTCTTTTCCTTATATTGGTTGATAAGTTTGCGGAAACAGGCATCGCCTTGTGTACTTTGGTTGAAAGTATAGTAATAATTGGCTTTTGTATACAACAGTACCTCCGTTAGGGAGTCATTCTTTGCAAGATTAGCCATTTCTTCCAGTTTGTCCAACTGAATCTTTGCTTGTGCGGGATTTTTCAGTGCGGTGTACATCTGCAATCGTTCCTTGTTTATAAGGAAACGCAGGTCATAAAAGACTTTCTTTTTATTCTGTTCTCCGGTCCATAGAAGCTGCTCCATGTCACGGCAAAGCTCGAATCCCTCTTTGTAAAAGTTCTCTCTGACGTATAAAGCATTAGCCTGAACGCCACATTCTATTGCTTGTGGATAGTTTTCGCGGCTTGCAAATGCTTCGTATGCTTTTTTGAATAAGTAACGTGCTTTGATGTAATCTTTTTGATTAAGACTGCTTTGTGCTTGTTTTTTTAGTTCTGTGGCTCTGTCTTGGGGAGTTTGCGCATAAGCCATTATGCTCAAACAAAATATCATTAAAAGACTTGTTATCGACGTTTTCATATTTATTGCATATTTGTTTGTCACAAATGTAAAACAAATATATGAAAAAAGATAGTGTTATCGATGAAATAATTCTATTCTGTTTCTATTCATTATTATTATCCTGCCCAGTTCTCTCTGTCGAGATTCCGATAGCTGATGGCTTCTGCCAAATGACTAGGAAGTATTTGTTCTACTCCTTCCAAATCAGCGATTGTACGGGCAACTTTTAAAATCCGGTCATAGGCTCGGGCAGACAAATTGAATCGTTCCATTGCGTTTTTTAGCAATGCGAGTCCTTTCTCATTCGGTTGAGCATACATTGCAAGCAATTTGCTGTTCATTTGTGCATTGCAATAAATTCCGGCATATTCGGTGTATCGTCTTTCCTGCAGTTGACGGGCTTTTATCACTCGTTGCCGGATGATATTGCTCGGTTCTCCCTGCCTTTGATCGGAAATCTTATCAAAAGGTACAGGAACGATCTCTATTTGAATATCTATACGACAATAGATTTTATACACCAATTTAATTTGATGTATAAGGGTTTTAATAATATGTTTAAAAGTACTAAATGTCATATAGATGCATTTTTTTTGCAAAGATACTGCTTTTTTCGTTTTTAAGGAATAAAATAATCAATATGATAAATGTCTTAACTGTTTTTCGGTGAATAGTCTCTATTTGGCAGAATTATTATTACCTTTGTTTAAGTTTAAAACAATTGCTAATACTTATGAATATTGATAACTTTTTTGCTTTTATAGATTATGTTTATGCTTTCAATGGTCAAAAAAGAACTGTTGACGCTTTATGTAATGGAACAATACGTTTTGGACGTTGGGCAGAAGTAATGTCTAAAAAACGGAGAAACTTTGAATCTTCTGCTTTTATTTGTTATGTGGAAAATCCTAATTTCCAAAAGCAACTACCTATATATTATAATAAACTAAAGAAATCCATTGAAGGTTATGATAAGTCTCATTGGTTCGATAATGAGTACGACATAAAAACTAATAAACGTAAGTTCTTAGAGCAAAAGTATCACGAAGTTAGAAGGAAGGAAATAATCAATGCTTTTAATTTTCTTCATCAACTAATCAATAGTGAATCTATTGATGATAGTCTAAAAGAGAAGGAAGGAGAGAGTAAGTGTATGGCATTTAGTCCAAAATATGATGATGAAAAATTACTTGAAATATATCAATTCCTTATTGATAAAGATTTTATAGATGAAGAAACGGATTTTAATGATTTCAGATTTTATTTTTCGGGAAGGGGTGAAAAGCCTACAAAAAGATTGAAATGGGTAGGTACAGGTACCGACTTGGCAATATTTATACACCATTTTTATTATACGGAAGAAAAAAAATGGGAAAAGACAAAGTTTGTTTTTGATAAGGAATACAACTATCCATCCGTGATAGAACGTTTAGGCTCAAGAAAAAAAGAAGACCCTTTTGAGGCTTTTGCAGATAAGATTCGGAAAAAGATATAGTTAATATAAAAATGAATCCACCTTAATTAAGGTGGGTTTTTTGTATATGTATAGTTGTGTATATATACAATACTGTACACAACTATACACGGACAATCCTAATAAATGTCTGTATCTTTGCATTGTCAAAAGGAACAAATGAGCAAAGTTCCTCTAAGACAGTCGGTTGGAAATCCTACTTCCACCGTGAGCCGTAGGATGTCAGTTGCTCAACTGATAGGCTCTATTTCCAAGTAATATAATTGTATATGACTTATACTTTTAAGTATGAGATAGGGAGAAGTATGCTTTTGTGTCTATTGGGAAAAGAGTGTAAAGTATTATAGTTATTAATATTTAATTGTTATTTATTATGGATTTTAAAGATAGTGATTTGATGGTTAAGTATGGTAATTCTTATTCTCCAAGTGAGAGTGTATGCTTTAATAGTTGTAATGTTGATAATATGGTGTTGTCTAATTTTTGGCCTTGTAAAATTAGGTATAATGATGTTATGTATCATTCTGTAGAACAGTTGTTTGTATGGAGATTATTAGATATGTATGATGGTATGGGTGAGTATAAAGAAAAGGTTATGAGTTATAAGGGTATAAATAATGGGTATAAAATTAAGAGAGATAGGGGTATTCAAGATATATTAAGTGAATTAGAAGAAGATTATGAGAAAAAGAATGGTAAAGAAGGATTGTTGTTGATGGAATGGGAATTGTTGAGAGATTGTGTTGAATTAAAGTTCAAGTTTTGTAAGGAGTATAGAGAAAAACTGAAAGAATGTAAGGGTAAGAGGATAGTTGAAAGTTGTCCTTGGGGTGATTATATATTTGGGGCAGTTTGGAATAAGGAGAAAAGAGTTTATGAGGGGGTGAATGCAAGTGGTAGATGTGCTCAATGGGTTATGAAGAAGTATTTGATGGTATTATAATAATATAGGTTATGTGGTGTAATATGTTGTTTTTAAATGCTTTATAATTTTCGTTGTTAAGATGTACAGTTGTGTATATACACAATACAGTACACAACTGTACACAAACACTTTCGATTATTGTCCGTATCTTTGCATTGTCAAAAGGAACAAATGAGCAAAGTTCACATGAAGACAAACGGTAGGGATTCCTACTCCCACCGTGAGCCGTAGGATATTAGTTGCTCAACTGATAGGCTCTTTTACCTAAGTAAATATTATTGATTGACTGATACTGTTATGGTGTCAGATAGGGGAAACTACATCTTTGATGTAACTACTAAACCTTGTTTAAATGTAAGGAAATATAAAATGTAAATTATATATAATTATTTAGTTATTAGATTGATATGAGAAAAATAAACTTTTCAAATGTTCGTAATTTGATTGAAAACTCTGTGTTTGTTGATTCAACTGATGAAGTCTTAGTTAATGCTGATGAATGTAGTATAAGAATTATTAGTGTAGGTACTATTGATGAAAATGGATTAGCCCATTATCTTTTTAATGAATTAGGTGAATCTTTTGAAGTCTTTGAAGTGGAATCTTATGAAGAAAGTATCAATGAGTGGAAAGAAGTTAATGGTATAGAAGAAGATGAAGCGGTATATTATTATGATGTTCAACTTCAACTTGATGATGATGTGGTTAATGATATTCTACATGATGAATATGATGTAAAGATCTACGATGATAGTTGGTCTTATATGGCTATTCTTGAGGGTAAAATATCAGAAGATGAAATCTTAGATACTTTGGAAGAATATAGTATAAGCAGAGATAGGGTAAGTGTACATACAAACTCTTTAATGTTTTTTGAAGGTACAGAAGTTCAAATTGAAGTTTATTCATAACCTTCTGTTGTGATATGTATTAATAGAGTAGGGTAAAACTCCTACTCTATTGAAGAAGAAGTGTTTAATTAATATTGAATTGTTATGATAATAGAAGTTGATTTGTTTAAGCCTTGTAGCGAATGTTTATTGAATAACAAGGCAGCATTGATTAATGTAGTAAAAGGTAAACTTACTGAAAAGGGAACTGTTAGAGATGTTGACGTTGTACGTTTATATGTTTTCGATGTGAGCGAAGAATATGCTTTGTTGTGTTTTAGAAAAGAAGAAGATGATGAGGGGTTTTATAGAGGTAGAATGTGTGTTCCAAAATGTTTTGTTGATACTGCTGAAAAGACTTGTTGTCTGTTTGTCTATCATAAGGATGTATTAATTGATAGTGTTTCGAAGAAACCTAATATACGAAGACCTTTGCTGCTTGAAACTTTTAATGTTACGGCTTTAGTTGAAGTAGAGAATCTTGATGATTGATTTAATATTTAACTCGGAGTGTGGAAACATACTCCATAATAAAAAAATAATATGCAAATAATTAATATTTCTGAAAAAGAATATCAAAGACAAATGAGAATTAGAGAGTTTAGTTATGAATTGTTGTCATTCTTAGAAAAACATTCGATAGTTTATAAGGTAGGACATAATTTATCAGAAGTGTGGGATGAAGGTTCATTACTCCCTAATAAAAATCCTAAGTATTTGATTGTATTAAATAGTGAAGTTTCAGAGGAAATAACAGTTGAAATTAATGATTTTATTAACAGAATGGATTCAAGAATATCTTATATTGTTGAAGAGTTTGATTCGAATGTGATAGAGATAGAAGGTATATATTATTGATTGTTTTATTCTGCTGCTTAAAGTATAAATAGCAGATAATCAATGCAGTATGATGAGGGTGAGGGCTTAATCTCTCACTTATAATAAAATAGATATGTTTAATTTGAAATGTAAAAATATGAAAAATATTAATGAAATAGGAACTGTAGATGAATTATTTAATGTGGTTAAGTTCAATGATTTTGCAAAATCTTTATCTTTAGCAGTATATGATGAGTTCCGAAAAGGATGGAATAAAGTAGTCGTAGAAAATGAAAAGACAATGTGTTTGTTTCTTAATGAAGTAAATACATTTATGTTAGTACGTGGTGTATTAAAAGGAGTTCCAAATCAAACAATAAACAATATAATTGAAAAAGAAGGTTTAGAGAGTGAGTTTGAATTAGTAATGCGAATTGTAACTATGTTTTTTTATGGAGATGTTAATTTTTCTAAGTTTCAGTTTAGATTAGAGGAATGTATATGTGTATATGAAAATCCGACTTATACAGAAAAGGATGGATATAATAATATTAATGAAACATTTGAGAACTTGATTGATTGGAAAGAATTATGGTTAGAGTTCCTTTCCCAAAATAATATGTCTAAAGATGAATATCCATTAGAAGAATATGCTAAAGACAATGGTTATATTCCATTGGGTGAATACAAAGAATTGTTTTTATACTAATGGTTTTGGGGAAGGTTAACCTTCCCCAACTTACTTTAAAATGTCAGTAATTCACCAAATAGATATATCTGTTTAGAAGTTATTTGGAGTATATTAAATAAGTTTCTAACTTTGATAAATAATTTATCAAAAATATCAATTCTGTATGAAAAAGGAAATATCATATAATCCAAGTATTTCAATAAATGCTAATGCAAAAGAGAATGGAGTATCAGAGGCAAGTATCCGATATTACATCAAAGTTAATGGTATTGATAGACGTGCTGATGAAAAGGTAAGGAAGATAGATATTTGCAAAAAGTATTATCGTTATCATTCCGATACCAATATTAATCAAATGGCAAAAGAAACAAAGATTAGTTATTTCTTTATTAAGCAGAATTGGGATTTTATTAAAGGCGAGAAATCGTTTGATAATTTTGATAAAAAGAAGACCAAAAAACGAAAGTTGATTGAAGAGCAAAAATATATAACTCCCCATATTTCCGTTATTCGTGATTTGCTAAGAGAGGTTCAGTTTGCTGAAAACATATTAACCGATAATGAGGATTTTGGAAGGGTCATAAATAAATGTGGTCATATATTTGGAATGATAAATGATAATATCAAGTTCAAAACTTGCGATGTTATAACCATTCCTTCTGTTAATGACGATTTAAAACAACTTTTGACAGATTATTTGAAAAAATGCAAAAATAAGGTTGCTATATTACTTCCAATATCATTTCTTACGGGTTCACAAAGATATAAGAATATTTTTTCTAAACTTCCATTGGCGGAGGTATGGACTTACATAGAGAATGTAAATGTTCAAAAGAAAGAAGATATTGAATCTTCTGAACCTTTAAGTTTTGATAATTATGCTTGGTACATTTTTGAAAGGAATTATAAAGGTACACCACAATTGAAGTGGATACACAATGATTCAACTAATATTTTCCATAATGATGATACAGTTGAAACAACTATATTGAAGAATGTTTTATTCAAACCAAATGAATGGTTTAGATATCCTATTTCTGATGTTGTTCAATTCCATTCAAAAGCACTTCCAGAGAATAGAGTAATAAGTAATCACTATGATTGTATTATCACATTCAGAGGTATTGAGTTTTATGCACTTGAACAATTGTTCTTGGCATTAACCTTTTCCAATTCACCGTCTATTTTAGGAAAGATTATGAGATGTAATAATGGAACTAAGGCAAAAAGTATTGGAAAGGAAATTGGATATGATAAACGTGATTGGAATGTAAAACTTAAACAGTATAGATTGATTGCATTATGTCATTTGTACAAGTATCTTTCTTTCAAGGAGTATAGAGATAGACTAAGAGAAACACGTGGTCAAATATTGGTAGAATGTCCAAATGGTTCGGATTATCATTTTGCTTGTGTTCAGAATCTTGATACCAATATTCTTGAAGGAAATAATTGTAGTGGAAGAACTACTATGATTGTCCGAGATATGATGTTGGCATTGGAAGATAAAGCATTAAATGAAGCAAGAATCAAAATCGGTCGTGACTTGTCTATGGATGAAAGGGAACAAGTTATTCAAATAGTCTTGAATAAGGTTAGAAATGATTTTGACAATGACCCACAAGTCATTAAGGATTCAGAAAAGGTTATTGATTTTATAGAAAAGAACAAGATTCCTAAAATAAAGATAAGAAGACCAATTCCACCTAAAGACGTTGTTGTTGATAAGACTTCTAAATGTTTGATTCTTGATTTTGATAGAACGCTTTTTGATACTTCTGTTGATGCCGAGTTTAGAAAAACAAAAGGAAAAAAGAATTGGAAAAAGATATATTCTTTGATTCCTCAATATAAATTATATGATGGATGGCAAGAAGTTTTTGAATATGCAAAAGAGAATGGAATAAAGATTGGTATAATATCTGCTGCTAGTACAGAACTGATAAACCGTACTATTGAACATTTCCAATTGCCAATTGATACTGTAATAGGTTATCGCACATATTATGAAAAACCAAATCCGATTTTAGGTATTTGGGCAATGGAAAAATTGAATGTACGTGAGAATCAAATCTTGTATGTTGGGGATTCATTAGACGATGATAAGCAAGCACGTTCAAATATGATGAAGTTTGTTGGTGCTGTATGGGATTCAGAATATGAAAAAGAATTGCGTGAAAAATGTGATTTTATTGAAAATCCACGTCAAATAATTCCGATTCTTCAATCTTTGAAAATTGATAATTAAATTATCAAAATAATAAAGCGCTGTAATCGGGTTACAAATAGTTTTTCAATTTCTGATAAATTGTTTAAATCTTATACTCTCAATATTCAAAAATAGCACAAAATAGGCATAAGTGAATATCTATTTTGTGCTATTTTAGCGAAAAACAATTAAATAGTTGAATATCAGTAATCTATGTGATTTTCTAATATTCACTACTGATGAAAAGTGATTATTACGATTTTATGAACCTATAAAATCCCAAACTCCATCTTTATCTGTTTCCTCATCTTTAAAAACGAAAAAGCATTTTTCATTATTTTCATACCAATCTCCGACTATACTATAATTAATTGGAACATCGACTTTCATTGTATCTGCATTGGTAACATATTCATTTTCATTATATATCTCATTATCCCATTCGTCAATATTTAAAATCTCTTCAACCTCACTTTTGTTATAGAAGTATAGAGATAGTTCGCTTTTGTCAAAATGTGAATCATAACCAAACTCGTCAATAATTCCAATGTTTTCATTTTTCATTTCATTGAGAAGGTTTTTGAATTGTTCAACCAATTCTTTTTGCTTTTCGGTTAAAATTAATTTGTCTTTCATATATTTTAGATTTTTATTCTTCAAGTATAGATGTTAATAATTTTTAAATGCGTCTTTGATGCTTAGTTCACTTTCTTAATATAAAGAAGAGGGTTATTCATCTTCAGGTGTTGGTTTTATGTCAAACATACGATAACTACTAAGCCAAGTGTAACTAATGCACACATTATAATAATTTGCGATTGATTGCAGCATATTTTTATCATAATCATTAGGAGGGTAAATATTTGTGTCATATCTATAACCTTCTAATTCTCCGTCTTTATAAGTAAAACGAATCTTAGTGCCATCTAAATAAGCAGAACTATATTTCTTGCACTGTAAGAAATCTGCTGCTGCTTTTTCAAGTGTAATTCTATCATTATTATAGAATGTAAGATAATCCCAATCTTTGTCTTTCCAACTCATATAGTAAATAAGTATTAATCAAAATGTGTCTCTGGGTTCATTTCAGAAGGTGACTTCCAATCTATACCATATTCATTTTTTAATAATTCCTTTTTTGCTTTCCAATAAATATGGCAATACCCAATGCGATATGGGTTAATGTCTTTAAGGATTTCTTTTAGTTTATCTTCAACTTCTGATGATATTTCTTTAAAACATTTAGTTTCTTCTATAGGGTCTCTTTTCATATTTTTAAAATTAGTTATTCAAAACTTTCTGTTGTAATATTTTTAAACTTGCTAAATATTGGATGGTGTCTATATGCCCATCTTGTTCCTATAGGGATTTGTAATACACAATTTTCAAAATCAACATTTTTAAAACATGTATCATCTATCATAATCTTATCAACTTCTTTATTGTGTACTTTTATTTTTCTTAAAGCAATACAATTAGCAAAAGCATTTGCCTTAATATCTTTAATACCATTTGGAATATCTATATCTTGTAAAGAAGAACAACCACTAAAGGCACATGCTTTAATGGATGTAACACTATTGGGAATCTCTATATTTCGCAAAGTTATACAATCACGAAAAGCATTTGTGTTAATAGTAGTAATACTGTTTGGAATGACAAATGTATTATTTTTTATTTTAGGTGGAACACGATAGATTACCGTCATATCCTTGTCATATAATACATTATTGACTGACTTGTATTTAGGATTGTCTTTGGCAACATTAAAACATTGTAAAGAATTGCAACGATTAAAAAGAGCGTAAAACTCTATAACAGTAACACTATTGGGAATATTTATAGATTGTAGTGAAGAGCAGTCATTAATAGCACAACTTTTAATAGTAGTAATACTGTTTGGAATGACAAATGTATTATTTTTTATTTTAGGTGGAACACAATAAATTACTGTCATATCCTTGTCATATAATACACCATTGACTGATTTGTATATTGGATTATCACTTGCCACATTAATGTTTTGTAAAGAGATGCAATTGGCAAAAGAACGATGGCCTATATAAGTAATACTGTTAGGTATATCAACACTATGTAAAGATGAACAACCCAAAAAAGCAGCATTATCAATAGATATAATGCTATTAGGAAAATCAATATGTTGTAAAGAAACGCAATCGTTAAAAGCAAAATAACCTATATATGTTACACTGTTAGGTATATCTATATTTTGCAAAGAAGAACAACCATAAAAAGTACTACGCTCAATAGAAGTGATACTATTAGGAATATTGATGTCTTGCAAAGAAGAACAGCCGAAAAATGCATTTTCTCCAATAGAGGTGACACTATTAGGAATATTAATGCTTTGTAAAGAGGAACAACCTTTAAATGCACTTTCTCCAATAGTTTTAATATTTGAGGGTATGACAATTCTTTTTAATGAGGAACATCCTTGAAATGCTCCATTGGCGATAGATACAACATTATTGGGGATAAAAAAGGTCGTAATATTGTTTATTGGTGCAAAACGAATTATGGTTTTTATCGAACTGTCATATAGTATGTTATTAATTGATTTGTAATATAAACTATTACATTCTACATTTATAGAATGTAATGAGGTACAGTTACTAAATGCATCGTTTCCGATATGGCTTACACTATTGGGGATATTGATTTTTTTTAATGATGTGCAGCCCCCAAAAGCAACATTACCAATAGAGGTAACACTGTTAGGAATATCTATATCTTGCAATGAATAACAAGATTCAAAAGTACATTCTTCAATTGCACTAATGCTACTTGGAATATCAATACTTTGCAAAGAAGTACAACCATAAAACGCATTTCTCCCAATATAGATAACACTATTTGGAATGTCTATACTTTGTAAAGAAGAACAATTCCAAAAAGCGAAATTACCTATAGTACTTATACTGTTGGGAATGTCTATGCTTTGCAAAGATGTACAGTTCTCAAATGCAAAATCTGCAATAGAAGTAATTCCTTTGGGTATAACTACTTTTCTTAGAGTTGTGTCTCTAAGTGATAAAATAGTTTTTTTGTCCTCACTAAGTTTAAAAATATCATCCATTATAACTTCTCAATAAAAACCAATGTCTATAACTACAAAGATACTATTTTTTGTGTAAAAAAAGGTCCTATTAATATTCAGATTGGAACAAAAGTGAAGATAAATTAGGTCAATCCAGTGAAAATGACCATATTTGTATGTTAATCAAATTATTGATAGTATGGAAAGTTTAGCATTCAAAACAAAAATTAAAAGAAATCGTGACTTTAAGGCTGCTGTTAAAGCCAAAAAGGAACAAATGATAAAATTATCCAAGTCTTTGAGTGGTAAAACTGAAAGAGGTGAATATGATTTTCATTGGTTGTGGGAATCAAAGGATTCCAAATATAAAGTTGGTGTTGGTAAATATGGTAAAGAGTATTACCTTGATACTATAAGTTGGAAAGATGGTCATAAAGGGAATAATCCCAATGATATGCGTCCTATAGTTTATGTTGATGGGGTTGAGTTGGAGTTTGATTCAAGTTTTGACCATATATTTCGTTTCTTTCAAGAGGTAAGTAAAATAGATGATAAGGCTTTGGTAGTATTAGGTTGCTTAATGTATCGTAATGCTTATTTGGAAGATCATATCGAAGTGGATGGTAAACTTGTATATTCGCCACCGCAAGAGGCTATTGATTACCTTAATAATACTATCCCCTCTTATGATGGTATTAGTATAGAAGCATATTTACATTATATGGAGGCTATCGCTTGGAATGAAGATGTTAAATATGATACATTAGGATATGATGTACATTCAGGTATTGGAAGAACTAACAATATGTTGACTTATGCTCATATAATATCAATATTTTTAGGTGTTGGTTCTATTGCTAAGTTGTGTTCACAATTTTCACGTCCTCCTATTGGGGTTTCAGCAATACCTCAAAGTGTTGCAATAGAAGCATTCCCTTGGCTTAAAATAGAATGATATGGCTTATTCCGATTTACGTTTTAGAGATATGTCGGTAGAGCGTGAGATTGCTAAGTTTCTTGATGCTCATTTGTATTCGTGTGATGATTTCTCACGAAAAGATAGGACAGAAGATTTGGCTTCTCAGATGGAAGGTTCTGATATTATTATATCTATACCTAAGTTAGGATTGTTAAATGCAGTTGTAGATGAAAAAGGTCAAACACAATACATTAATAATCCATTACCAACTTTCTCTTTGGAACTGTCGTTTTTGACTTCTGCTAATAATTTGGTGGAAGGATGGCTCACTGATAAATCAAAAAAAACAGAGTATTATTTATTTCAGTGGATTCATAGAGCAGATAAGAAATGGAATGTGAAATCTAATGAAATAAGAAAATTGGAATATGCTTTAGTGAGTCGCCAAAAGATTCTTGATTATTTGAACTCATTTGGTTATTCTGTTGAAAAATTGAAGGAAGTGGATGCTTCTATTAGAAAGTCTAATATTAATGGTGCTCATCAAAAAAGATTGGATAGAAAGTTCTATTTTTATTATTCTATGCAACTTGCAGAAAAACCCATTAATGTTATTTTGAGAAAAGAAGTTTTGATGGAACTTGCAGTAAAGAAAGGGATTATTGAAGTTTAATATAAAAGGCATTGGAATTAACCAATGCCTTTATATTATTTAAGTCGTCTGTATAATTCTTCTCCTACTTTAGTTATAATACCACAAACTAATGCATTTCCCATAAAAAAAGCACGTTTAGTGTCATTTTCTCCTATTGTATGGTGGTCGGGAAACATATTTAATCGTTCTAATTCCAAAGGTATTAGTCTTCTTAATCTACCATCAATAGGGTCTTTAATAACGTGTTTGAATCTTGATGGTGTTTTTCCACCTTCTGATGTAATAATCGTTCTTGATGGTTTGTCTAATGAATCGGGAAAAGCCATACCACCTTCATTGTAATAGAAAATATCCCCATTTTTGGTTTTTCTTTCTTCGTGTTTTGAACCTTTTAAATATTCCCATTTAGGTAGATCTTCTTCGGTTAAATAGAAATCTTCTGTAAGATATTCTCTGTCATTTCCTTTAACTATGATGTCAGATAACAATGTAACTTCTCCCCAATATTTGGGAGTCGTTTTATATGTGAAATATTCACCGTCTATCATTAAACCACAATTTTCAAATGGCTTAATTTTATTTGGCTTATTAAACTCAACACTCAAATCTGCCAAATCTTTCTCTTCGCTTTCTTTGAGTTTTATAGGGCAAAGTGGGAATGCGTTCCGATAATCTTCAATAGGAAAAGCCGTAGCAAAAATACCTTCATTAAAAATCCAATCAGTAGGGTCTTCAATTTGATTTGCTATTTCTGAACCTTTTAAATATGCAAGGATATAAGTTCTACGTCTTCTTTGTGGCATACCATAATCGGCTGCGTTGATTATTCTCCATTCAACTATATATCCTAAATCTGATAATGATTGGAGGATAATGGCGAAATCACGTCCTCTTTGTTGTGCTGGTGATTGTACTAATCTATCAACATTTTCAAGAAATAATATTTGTGGTTTTTCATTTCCTTTTTCTTTTACGATTCTATGGATTTCCCACCACAAAACACCCTTTTTACCTTCAAGACCAACTGCTTGACTAAGAGTTCGTGCGACCGAATAATCTTGACAAGGAAAACCGCCAACTAACATATTGTGAGTTGGAATATCTTTAGTTTGAACTTTGGCAATATCTTCATTGACATGACCTTCTTCACCGAATCGAGCAATATAAGTTCGTGAAGCGTGCTGTATCTTTGTAGATGGTTCAAATTGATTACTCCATATTGTTTTAAAGAAGTTTGAGCCAACTCTATCAAGTCCAATTCTAAAGCCTCCAACTCCCGCAAATAATTCTATGACTTTACACTCTTTCATTTTCATCATTTAATAATAAGGTTATATTGCTCAATTCTCCTTCAATTCCTTCAAGATAGGATACGATATATTTATCCTCACCAAATCCTTTGTATTGTTGCCAAACATCATCATTGATGTAACTATCCATATTATCGTAAGCGTTTGGATATTTGGCATAGTATTCTTCAAGTAGTCTAATGGCTTCATCAATCATTGAATAAGCCATTTTCTTTGTTATAATGGTGTGATTGCTTAATCCCATCTTCCATTTGAAATAAGGCTCAAAAACCGATGAATTGGGGATTTTTCCGCTTTTATAGTCCTCAATCATTTGTTTATGGAATATGTCTTGCTTTTCAAATGGTGTCATAAGTTATCCGATGAATATATACTTGTTTGCAAGTTCATCCGTTGCATCGCAATTCGCTTCAATCATATTGTTTTCATCCATACGGACAAGATTACTGATTGGATGAAAATTATCCTTATCGGTAACTTCATTGATTGAAACAATAGATAGGGTTAAATCACTATCTATGTAGATACCATCGTTTTCATTTACGATGTTATTATTGTCCTTCAAGTATTCTTCAACCATATCAAATATGGCATTATCAAAGGCTCTTATATCTTGAATTGATGAATAATTGTTCATAAGATTGTTATTTTGCTGCAAAGTTACGACTTTTTATTTAGTGGGAAGGATGATTATTTGGTTATTATTCATAAGATGATTGAGAATGTTTGCTCTAAATCCAGAGCAAACATTAAAACTTATATTAGAAGTCTAATAAGTCATAGCAACCTAAAATCTCTTCTTTTCTTAAACCCAAATATCTTTTAGTAACTACTATATTGGAATGGTTAAACAATTCACTAAGCATTGCTAATGCTACTTCACCGTTACTGTCAGCACGCTCATAGATGTGCCTCCCAAAACTCTTTCTGAGGCTATGGCTGCTTATATTCTTCACGTTCTTGAGGTTATAACGCTTCTTAATATCCTTCAAGAGAACATTGATTCTTTGGATGCTAAATACTCTTTTCTTTCTGCTGATAAAACAGAACTGTGAAGGGTCTTCGATTTTCAAGGCATCGAAACAGTCTTTAATATGCTTTTGGAAGTTTGCGTTAATTCTAACCTCACGTCTCTTTTGGGTTTTCTTTTCGATGATTTCAAAACTATTACCTTCAAGGAGCATTGACCAAGTTAATCTAAGGGTATCACTAATGCGAAGTCCGAAGAAGATACCACAACCAACTAACAGTGACATTCTATAATCACCGTCTCTAAACAAACGATGTACTAAATTAACTGCTGCATCCCATTCGATATAATCGCTTGTAGTATTGCTGTTCTTAATGCTCATATTATGTTCGTTTATATTGTTATTACTATGTTTTTGAATATTAGATGTAATTTCTTATATGATGAAAAAATCAAGTTTTTTAATAAGTGTTGATTATCAAGTCATAACCACTTTTAGCAAAAAGTGGTTGTTGAATATTCAGCCTTAACACGTTCTTCATAGTTCTTCACCTTCTCCACTCTGTTATCAATTGCATTGACCAACATATCAAGATAACAACCTTCAATAGTATCAACCACTTTATTTCTTCTGATGAATGAAATATCAAAAAGGTCTGTACCTTCATTATATACCACTTCAACAATACCTTTGAACTTGAAGCCATTCACTTTAAATTGAAGTCCATTGTCTAATGCGGTAGGGGAGTTGAATCCCCAAGACCACATTTTCATCAACTGACTTTTCAAGATTCTCATTATATACATTGCCATTTCCATAATAACCTCCTTTTAAAATCTTCTTCTAATTTGCTTTGGTTCACCCCATCCGTTCAAGCGATAAACTTCCTTAACTGCTTCATCGTAAGTCTGAACGCTGCTGATATGCTTTGCAGATTCAAAACCGTCTTCTACTACATCATATTGATAGATATAGAATACTGAATATCGCTTTCTAAAAAAATATTTTCCAACTTCTGCTGCCATATCTTCTGATTTTTAAGGGTTACTACTTGTTTTTTGATTACACTACAAAGATATGACATATATCCGATATATGCAACATTTTTACTGTTAAATCCAGTTAAAAATATGACATATAATAGATATATGCAATATTCTACATATAATAGCAGTAATTAAAAAGGGAGTGCTTAAACTTGCACTCCCCAATTGAACTTTAATCAATAATGCCAATGAAATTAGTCTCTTTAAATCCTCTCCAAGCCATTTTTTCAAGGTCAAGATAGGCAAACATACCGAAGTATCTTTTAGGTATTCCCGTACCTTCAACATTCGCTTGAACTGCTTGTTTCTGCAATGTTCCTACTGCAATTCTAACAGAACCATCCTTCTTCATATATGCAAATCTGCATACTTCACCACGCATCATACGCTTCTTCAATGTTTCCATCAACATACCTTTTCCGATTGATGTTGGTGTATCAATATTGTTAGCCATAAACTTAACTGCGTTTGCTACTACGTTACTGCTGCTGATTGAAAGTGCTTCCATATTATTGAGTTTTATTGTTATTACTTGTTTTTTGATTACGCTACAAAGATATGACATATATCTGATATATGCAATATTTTTATAGTTAAATCCAGTTAAAAAGATGACATATAAAGGATATTTGCAATATAATTTATATATTTGCACATCGGTAAAAGTAAATATTCAGACTATGGCAAAGGTTTTAAAGGTCTTCCATTTAGAGTTAAATGGGGAACATCATTATTTCGGTAGTAAGAAAGCGATATTTGATGTATTCGGAAAAGAAGACATTGGTATTACTTATGCTTCTTTCCGCAATTTCGATTTATCTGCTGAAAAACCGTTCAATAACTCTAAATGCACTATTCGTGAAGGGGTATTAATAACTACTCCCAAAAAATCATCAACCAATGTAGATGATGAAATTGATAATTAATTTATCAAAAAAAGTAAGATGATAAACGATGAACAGTTATTTTCTGCTTTACAAGTATCTGTAGGGCAGATTTGCTATTTATTGTCATTACCAACCTTGTCACATTCATTAATTAAGTTGTTGATTTCTTGCCTAATTATCTCTTGAATACGGTGTTTTTTAAGCATTATAGAGAGGAAATTAACTGCTTGCTGTACATTGTTGAAGTTCAATTCGTTCTTGTCTAAAAGGTGTCTTAAAACGTCTATACGAGCATTATCATCGGTTTGCCCATAATCTAATATGTCTTGCTCTTTCAATGCTTTGCGGATGCGATTATATCTTTCTTTTTGCGCATTGGATATTTTCTTTTTGGTTTCGTAAGATTGTTTTTTACCGTACATTGGATTAAGATTACCGCTTCTCATAACGCTTTGTTGTGTGTTTTGCATAAGTCATTATTTGTTATTTAGTGAGTTATTGTATTTATCAATTGCTGCTTTGTATAAGTTCACGATTGCTCCAAAATTGATGTCAATCTTATCCCTTCTGATTAAGAGATATAGATACCTTGTAGTCTGTAACAGTTCATCATAGTCTTCTTTTAAAGCCCTAATTGAAAGCCATTGATTCATTCCTTTGTCACCAAGTTCTTTGACGATAGCACTACGGACTACTTGACTATCCTTTGGAGTTGGAATGATATTTATATTATATTCTACTATCTGTTGAACAATTCTTTTTAGTTTATCTTCTGTTGTTCCATCGGCTAAGTTGACATAGTTTAGTTCTTTGATATAATTGCACTGTGGGAACTGTTGAGGTTGTTTATTAACCAATTCTTGAAGTTCTTCTATCTTTTCCCTTAATTCTTGAAGTATTGTATTTATCTTCATAACTTTTTATTTTTATTGATGTTATTATCATAGGAGTTACTTCATTGTAACTCCTATCTAATAATAAATATCATACCAAGTTGAAAAAGATAGATGATTGAAGAAAATAGTTATTGAGGTTCGTATTTCTCATTCAATTCTTTTAGTAGATCCAAGTTTTCATTGCAAATGCTTCTTGTCTTGATGTCTTCTTTAAGTTTGCTTTTGAAGTATTTGTAACACTCCCAATCCGTTGCTGCTAACTCTTTAAACATTCTTGGGAAACTGTACTTCTTGTCAAACATTTCATTGATTTTTATACAAAAACTCTCTTCTATATTTTTATTATTATCTTCTATTTCTATATTATCTTTAATATCTATATTTTCTTTATTATTTA
>OBWC01000114.1_pt1 | contig 100153 bp, 74 predicted proteins | sample 1501341 | NCBI WGS metagenome assembly OBWC01 (sample SAMEA2580033, study PRJEB22360) | human gut metagenome | biome: human gut; feature: human-associated habitat; material: faeces | place: Denmark | collected 2008/2010 | reverse complement strand
TTTGTTGCTCAGGTACTTATAAAATAAGTTAAACTAAAATGCTGCGGAATTTAGGAAAAACTAAATCCGGCATACAACGCACAGGGGATGATACCGGTAAATCTGGAATCAGGCAATTTCCATCCACCCTTCCTCACTGCAGTAGATGACACCGTCGATGCAATCTCCGGTAACCCGGGAAAGCAACGCTTTGAGAAAGCGGTATCCGGCATGTACTTGGGAGACATTTTGAAAACGGCTTTTCCACTGGAAGAGTTCGAAGAGAAATTCGATGCTCAGAAACTGACTTCCATTATGAACTATCCGGATATATACAAAGATGTATATGTGCAGGTGGCACAATGGATATATGGCAGATCTGCACAATTGGTTGCCGCCTCACTTACAGGACTTGTCATGCTGCTGAAATCGTACAATAAAGACATGCGAAAAGTTTGTCTGGTAGCCGAAGGCAGCCTTTTCTGGAGTGAAAACAGGAAAGATAAAAACTATAACATTCTTGTTATGGAGAAATTAAGGGAACTTTTCAAGCTGTTCAACCTGGAAGATGTCGAAGTGGATATCAAAAGCATGAATAACGCGAACCTGATAGGAACTGGAATTGCAGCATTATCCTAATGCCCCTGGCATCGTTTGCTTCACATCGTATATGCATGTGCTGAAATCGACAGGAAAGTGAGACCGGGACTCGCAATAAGGGGATCAATATGTCTGTATCATTATTTGGGGTACGAATTATGCGGATTAACACGGTTTCCAGTAGTATATATAATCTCTTGGAACTGTGAAATCCGCATAATCTGTGCCCAAATTAGGTCTATTAGCAAGCCAATATTCATTTTGCCCCTTATCTGCCCGGCACTATTTATTATATGGAATAACGCTTAAACGATAATTGTCGTCAGGCAACAATTCCGAATCAAATTCGATTTCAATATCTTTAGACTCACCTTTCAGCAATGTAAAATAATTATCATTCATCAGCGCAGGTAATATACGTTCTCCGTCTGACGAACGGACGGCCTGCACGTGAACAGCAAAAGCGACTGATGGACCTACATTCTTAATCGTAGCTTTTATCACTTTCTTGTCTCCATGATCCGTCCGGTTCACTAGCTGAGATGTCACATTCAGCTTCGCTTTTGATAAAGTATTCAATGCTTTATAGTCGCCCGGCTTGTTGGAACGCCAATAGAAGTTGTCAGAAAGCAGATTTCCATTCGCATCGTTCAATTCCAGTTTTATAAAATGAACCGGAGACAAATCCGTCGGTTTCTTTTTCTTGCCATACAGTTCAAATTCATAGAGTGAATACCCCCACATAGTAGCGCATTTCACTCCCTGCATTTTTACATAGCGAGTACGTACAGGCTTTATCTTTATTTCTTCCAGTCCGCCTTTACAATCTTCATTGGAATAAATTTCCTTCCAATGCGCCGCATCATCAGAGATCAACAGTTTATAGGACTTGGCATGAGCTGCTTCCCAGTTCAACGCAATGGTGGCTATTTCCGCAGGTTCGCCCAAATCTACATAAATCCATTCATCATCACGAGGCTCACTCGCCCAGCGACTGCCGTCACTGGCATCAATAGCGGCCCCGGGCTCACCGGCATCTTTAGAGACGGAAGAAGCAAACGCTTTTTTACCAAAAGCAAGATTGTCCGTAGTAAAATTCAGATGGAAACAATAAGAATCCTTATTGGCAGCTGCATTCAATGTGACATTCTGAGTGTAACGTCCCATTTCTTTCCCATCCAGATTGTAGACTCTGGCGGTTGCTTTCAGTCCCTGCAAATCTTGTAAAGTAGTATTAATAACCTTCACACTATTATCAGCATAGCTCCACTGGATGTGAACAGGTTCGCACGCCTTCTTAATTCCCCAGTAAGCTCCTGTCAGATCATAATAATAATCATAGGTCTGCCACACCAAAGAAGGATAAGCCGACTGTCCCATCCAAGTCAGGATGCCGGATGCATCGTCCCATATATGATGCTGGAAACCTTCGTACATCGCCTTGTTCACTTCTACATTCACCAACTGGGCTTTCCGACAGAAATCTTCGATTCCCTTAGCTTTTCCATAATTATACTCCACCGTAGAGAAATATTTGTCAGGTCCCGCATTACCTCCGGAGTTACCAAAGAAATGTTTATTCCACATTTCATTGCGCGGCCACCAGTTCTTTTCGGGAATAAATTTCTTGAAGCTTTCGAAAGTAGTGAAAACTGCCGTACCAATTTCCGTACGAAGTCCCCACCCTCGGGTGATATTAGCACCATACCCATAAGGAGCTTTCGTAAAATACCAGTTAGGATGAGAATTCATCCAGGGGCCGCTACCGGAAAGCCCATCGCTGTGCGAATTGGCATGGTATGCCCTATCCCCTCCATCGTAAACATTCACATCTTCTTCCAGCCATTTATTGAGTGGGGGTAACGGATAACCCTCATTATCTCCGCACCACACAGCAATGCAGGCGTGATTGCGTAAACGCTTTATCTTTTCAACAGCATTCATATTGAAGGCAAAGACGTCATCAGGGAGATTGGAGTTTGAATTCAGCCAGAAATCATCCCAAACCATGATACCATATTTATCGCAGGCCTGATAAAACTCGTCATCAGTAACAGAACCTATCCAATTCCGTATCATATTGAAATTCATCTCCTGATGAAGCTTCACTTTCAAATCATATTCTTCCCCCCGACAGCGTAACATATATTCACTCATTCCCCAGTTGCCACCTTTAAGATATACAGGTTCACCATTTATTTTGAGATGAAGTATGCCATCCACCATTTCATAACCATATTCCCTTATACCGAATGTAAGCAGCTGTCTGTCTGAGACTTTTCCACCGACAGAGTATGTCAGCTCACACGTATAGAGATTCGGTTCACCGTAGCCGTTAGGCCACCACAAGGCAGGGTTACGGACTACCAGTTGCTTCAATTTCGTGTTATCGAGCAAGAAGTCACGTTGCTTGCCCGCTTCAATTTCCATTTCTTCCGAAAACTCAATGTTACCGGGCCGGATCACTCCTTTCAGTATTCCTTTCTGATCGACCGCTGTATTATTTCTCAGTTCCAGCTGCAGGCTTAAGGTCGCTTCGTCCCTGGAAGGCACCTTCGAACGTATCCATGGATCGATCATGGACACTTCACGGGTCTTAGTCAAATAGACATCATCGGTTATGCCACTTAAAAGTCCCGGTACATAAGGCATCCAGTCCCAGCCTGCACACGAAACGTAAGTAGGACTTGCATAGTTGGGAACCGGCGTTCCAACCCAATGTACAAGAACGGCCAGTACATTCTTGCCTTCTTTTGACAATAAGTCCGTTACATCAAAGTTTCCTCTGTGCATAAAACCATCAAGCAACCCCAGGCGTGTTCCATTGAAGAATATTTCTCCCTTGCGGTTCACTCCTTCAAAATTCAGCCAGACTTTTTCTCCGGTTTCCACTTTGGGAGAAAGAAATTCTGTGCGATACCAAAAATTGCGGTCGTACTTCGATTTATCTATCGTATACGCATTATCACCAAAATTCGGATCGGGCTCCAACCCTTCCGAAACGTACGAACCGAAAACAGTTCCCGGCACCGTTGCCTTCACCCAGCCTTCCGTATTATACCGGACGGACATAATCAACGAAGGATCGGTAACTTCCGCCTGTGCCTTCACTCTCCAGACAGCCAGATTTCCTTCGCTATTCAATGATATTTTTTCCTTTTGCGCTTGAGACGTGATACTTGATAACAGTAATGTAAGTATCAGTGTAATCTTCCAAATATTCATGCTCTTCTATGATTAATATTTCTTCTTTTACTAATAAACAATTAGTATTAGGACGATTGAACACTCAAATACTACTAAAAAAAGAAAGTTGATTATAGACTCACGAATCCTCTGTATGTGGTATGGTATTAGCAGATTACTTATAGTAAGGAGCTGTCTTAAAAGTACAGGCACCGAAGCTAACAATATGATTGTTAATGATATAATAAGATTCAGAGGAATAGGTTAAGCTTTGCACACCTCTCCTTTTTGAAAAAAGCATATCATTTTGAAAAGAGTAAGAACCCATAAATTATCAGATGACAATGAAAGTTTGCAAATTTGAAAGAATGAATAATGAGGATGAAGTCAAGCAAGTAATCGGTTGCATACAGAAAGAGCATCCTTACGTAGCCGTCATTCCTGTATTGACACAATTGCAGGAATGGTTACAGGCTATTTCCGTCAGTTGGTTTCATGAAGAAGATGAAACGTCTCATACGATAGTTAATGCCATTGAGGAATATTGCCGTACTCTGACCGACCGTCTCATTTCAGACCGGAAACTGAATCAAGACATGAAAGTCCAAATTGAGAAATGCATAGAAAAGATACAGGTCTTGGTGGAAGATAAGGCAGACTTACTGACCGACAAAATAATAAAAGCCGAAGTATACGGACTGTCCAATGAATTATTTGCCTGCTGCCTACGTCAGCAAGGGCTTCGTGCACAAACTCTGGATACCGGAAAGTTCATGCAAATCAACCTCGAAAGGAAACCGGATATTCCATATATCAAGGAGTCTGTTCAACAGTACATCAGCGAAAAACGGGATGCCGATATTTTCATCGCTCCACTTTCCCTCTGTAAAAATGTATATGGCGAAACAGATTTCATGAATGAAAAACGTAACGACTACTACGCCACAGTACTCGCCACCGCATTCGGAGCAGACGAACTGCTCTTATCTACCCAGATCAACCATATCTATGCAAACCGTAACAGCCGGAGAGAACAGCACTCACTGACATATACAGAGGCCGAACAACTGATCAACAGCGGAGTATACTTGCTCTATGCCGACTGCATCAGCTTAGCGGCACATTCCAATATAACTATCCGGCTGACGGACACTCATGACCTGACAACGGAACGGCTTTATATCTCATCCCACGACACGGGCAACAGCGTCAAAGCAATACTTTTTCAGGATTCTGTCACATTTGTACGTTTTACATCATTGAATGTCCTCCCCGGATATTTACTAGTGGGCAAATTGCTGGAAGTAATCAACAAATATAAGATCAATGTCATTTCAATGGCATCATCGAATGTATCCATTTCTATGGTGATATCAGCCAGCCCTGACACTTTGCGGATTGTGCAAAAAGAGCTCCACAAGTATGCCGAAATGGTTATTGACGAAAATATGTCTGTGATACATATCATTGGTTCGCTCCATTGGCAGCGTACCCAAGTAGAAAGTCATATAATGAACACTATCAAGGATATCCCCATTTCACAGATTTCTTATGGAGGAAGTGACCAGTGCTTCACCTTATCTGTACATACCACGGATAAAAACAGACTTATCAGTTTGCTGGCCGCCCATTTCTTTGAGAACGAGTTTGCTACCTGACTTCAATCCAGACATCCCACTTTGTCAGATCTTATACTCCTCGATCTTACGATATAAAGTAGTGAGACCTATCTTCAACAAACGGGCAGCTTCGGTCTTATTGCCTTTTGTATATTCCAAAACACGGGCAATGTGCCTTCGCTCCATTGCAGCCAGTTCAAAACTGCCCATGCTATCGTCCGAACATTCATAATGAGTATTCTGAATTTCAAGAGGCAAGTCACACACATCCAGACGTCCACCTTCACAAACAATCAGGCTGCGTTCAATTACGTTCCTCAATTCGCGGATATTGCCCTTCCACGGTTGTTGCTCCAGTGCTTGCAGAAAAGCCGGAGTCATTTCGCTGATTGCATACGACAGTTTTTCAGAAAAGCTCTTGGCAAAAGCAGTAGCAAGGATTCTTATATCACCGGTACGCTCACGGAGAGCCGGAAGATGTACCTGGAATACGGAAAGCCGATAAAATAAATCCTCACGGAAACGTCCCGCTTTGATTTCCTCTGCCAGGTTACGGTTGGTAGCAGCTATGATGCGCACGTTCACCCGGGTAGGTTTCGTATCTCCTATCTTTATATATTCGCCGGTTTCGAGGATACGCAATAACTTGGCTTGCAGTTCAAAAGCCATTTCACCGATTTCATCCAAGAAGATGGTTCCATTATTAGCTTCTTCGAACAGTCCTTTTTTATCTTTCAAAGCTCCAGTGAATGATCCTGCTTTATGCCCGAACATTTCACTCTCCAGCAGTTCCTTGCTAAAAGACGAACAGTTCACGGCAACAAAGTTCTGCTTATTCCGCTTACTATTATAATGTATAGCCTGAGCAAATACTTCTTTTCCGGTTCCCGTCTCCCCGGTCAATAAAACCGGAACATCAGTCACCGATACTTTCTGTGCCAGCATAACAGCCTCTTTCAGTACTTTCGATTCTCCCAGAATGGAATCAAAAGAATATAGCTGGCTGACTTTCTTTTCCAGTTTCTCCAACCGTACATTCATCTTCGCCTTTTCGACGGCACGGCTGATCAAAGGAATGATCTTATTATTATCGTCTCCTTTCGTGATATAATCGAATGCACCGTTTTTGATTGCCTGCACCCCGTCGGGTATATTACCGTGAGCAGTAAGAAGAATAACCTCTACATTCGGGGCTGTCTTTTTAATATTCAAGACCAGGTCGACTCCATTTCCATCGGGAAGAAAGACATCACACAAAGCCACATCCGGCTGTTGAATTTCCAACTGTCTGATAGCTGCCTTGCAATCACCCGCCTGACATACCTCATAGCCCTCCAGTTCGAGCATACGAGCCAATAGGCTACGAATCTGAACCTCATCGTCAATGATAAGAATTTTACTCATAATTAATTTATAAAAAATGAAGAAAGACAAACAGGGTGCGCAAATATAAGTCTTTTTTCTATGATCCGAGAACAATTCTCTCCACTTTATTGTTATTTCCATAGGAAACTATTTACGTGATAAAATTATGAAGATAATTATTATTGGAGGCGTTGCCGGAGGAGCTACCACTGCTGCCCGGATCAGACGCACAAATGAAACAGCTGAAATTATCCTTTTAGAAAAAGGGAAGTATATCTCTTATGCCAATTGTGGGCTGCCCTATTATATAGGAGGTGTGATTGAAGAACGGGAAAAGTTGTTTGTACAAACACCCGAAGCATTTTCTACGCGCTTCCGTGTAGATGTCAGAACTGAAAATGAAGTCATCTTCATCGACCGGAAGAGAAAGACAGTGACAGTGAGACAAAGCAGTGAAGACTCGTACGAAGAAAGCTACGACAAATTACTGATATCAACCGGAGCTTCTCCTGTAAGACCTCCCCTGCCGGGTATCGACCTGAACGGAATCTTCACACTGAGAAACGTTACAGACACAGACCGAATCAAAGAATATATCAACAGCCATGCTCCCCGAAAGGCTGTTGTCATCGGAGCCGGATTTATCGGGCTGGAAATGGCAGAGAACCTGCACGCGCAAGGAGCAAAAGTTTCTATTGTGGAAATGGGAAATCAGGTGATGGCCCCCATCGACTTCTCGATGGCATCTCTTGTACACCAACATTTGATGGACAAAGGAGTGAACCTGTATCTGGAACAGGCTGTGGCATCCTTCGAAAGAGACGGAAAAGAACTGAAAGTGATCTTTAAGAACGGAGAGTCTATCTCTGCCGACATTGTCATCCTTTCCATCGGCGTTCGCCCGGAAACGACATTGGCACGTGCAGCAGAGCTAACAATCGGCGAAGCAGGAGGAATTGCCGTCAACGACTATCTGCAAACTTCGGACGAATCGATTTACGCCATCGGTGACGCAATCGAATTCCGCCATCCGATCACCGGAAAACCGTGGCTTAACTACCTTGCCGGCCCTGCCAACCGTCAGGGGCGAATTGTAGCAGACAATATTCTGGGAGCACACATCCCCTATGAAGGAGCCATCGGGACTTCTATCGCCAAAGTGTTCGATATGACGGTTGCCTCTACCGGCCTCCCCGGCAAGCGATTGCGGCAGGCAGAAATCAATTATATGTCTTCCACCATTCATCCGGCCTCTCACGCAGGATATTATCCGGATGCCATGCCGATGAGTATCAAAATCACTTTCGATCCGAAGACAGGCAAACTGTACGGCGGACAGATTGTCGGCTATGACGGTGTAGACAAACGAATTGACGAAATCGCACTCGTCATCAAGCATGAAGGTACGGTCTATGACCTGATGAAAGTAGAGCAGGCTTATGCTCCTCCATTTTCTTCAGCCAAAGATCCGGTAGCCGTTGCAGGATATGTAGCCGAAAACATCATCACAGGGAAAGTACAACCCGTCTATTGGAGACAGCTAAGGGATATCGAACTGGAAAACAATTTCTTGCTGGATGTACGTACTCACGACGAATTCTCGCTCAACACACTGCCGGGTGCAGTGAACATTCCCCTGGACGAACTACGCGACCGGCTGGACGAACTGCCGAAAGACAAGATGATTTATACATTCTGTGCTGTCGGCCTCAGAGGATATCTTGCCTATCGTATCCTGATACAACACGGATTTGAAAAAGTACGCAACCTTTCCGGAGGATTGAAAACATACCGTGCTGCCACAGCACCTATCATCCTGAGGGAAGATAATGACAACGAAATAAAGGAAGCACCTGCACAGCCGAAGGCAAGCATACAACAGCCAACTCCTACCGTATCGCCTGTCGAAGCCGTGAAAACAATCCGTGTAGATGCCTGCGGACTGCAATGTCCGGGTCCGATTCTGAAAATGAAAAAGACGATGGACACGCTGGCTTCAGGAGACCGGGTAGAAATCACCTCAACCGATCCGGGATTTCCTCGTGATGCCGCCGCATGGTGTAATTCGACAGGAAATCAATTGATCTCCAAAGAGGCGACAGGAGGAAAATCTGTGGTCGTGATAGAAAAAGGCGAACCTAAATCCTGCAACATTGTTACTTCCTGTGAAGGCAAAGGGAAAACTTTTATCATGTTCAGTGATGATTTAGACAAAGCTTTAGCTACCTTTGTACTCGCCAATGGAGCAGCTGCCACCGGACAGAAGGTAACGATCTTTTTCACTTTCTGGGGACTGAATGTTATCAAGAAACTGCACAAGCCGAACGTAGAAAAAGATATCTTCGGAAAAATGTTCGGAATGATGCTGCCTTCCAGCTCCCGAAAACTGAAACTCTCTAAAATGAGCATGGGAGGAATAGGAGGAAAAATGATGCGGTACATCATGAACCGGAAAGGAATTGACTCGCTGGAGTCTTTACGCCAGCAGGCTCTTGAGAACGGTGTAGAATTTATCGCCTGCCAAATGTCTATGGATGTCATGGGAGTAAAACAGGAAGAACTTCTGGATGAAGTGACAATAGGTGGAGTGGCAACATACATGGAACGGGCCGATAATGCAAATATCAATCTGTTTATATAAAAAGAACAAACAAAAAGAACAAGCAGTATATGAAAACAATATGTGTAATGCGCGATGTATTCAAAGCAATGGCAAGATTTGAAGATTCATTTGAAAAAGTATATAAGATATCCTTAAATGAAGCGATGATCCTATGTGCCCTGCAAGAAGCCTCGCCAAAGAATATGACAGCTACAAGCCTGTCTAAACGGACGGAACTGACACCCTCACACGCTTCAAAAATGCTCCGGATTCTGGAAGAAAAAGAACTGATCGTCAGAACTCTCGGAGAAGTAGACCGAAGATTGATGCAATTCCATCTCAGTCAGAACGGTAAAAAGCTAGTCGGAGAATTAGAACTCGAAAAAGTGGAAATACCGGAATTACTGAAACCACTGTTCGAATCGACAGATTAATCAGGCAGTCGGATACTTTAAATATCGACTCGCTAAATAATAAAACGGTGAACCCTCTATAGTTATGTTACAGGTTGTTCACCGTTTCTTATTTATCCATTACCGCGTATTACTCTTATCGGATATACGCGCGTATCCTTATTCTTCAAGCCATCCTTTAAGAAGTGACATCACTTTTTGTTTCTGATCTTCGGGCATCGTACCGATGCGTGCCAGATGACTGCCTCCCGGCTCTACAAAAACATGAATATTCTTTTTATCCTTCAGCCAAGTCACTCCGGCAGCCGTCCAAGGATCATTCTGGCCATAGATGAAAATCATCTTCGGATCGTTCTTCTTCAGAAACCGTACAATCTGTTTGCTCAGTGTTTTATCGAATTTCATATTCTTCAGGTCTTCCGGCAGCATCAGCCGGCGCAGATAATCCTTACTGGTCTTTATAGAAAGGTAAGGCTTAAAGGGACTGATGTCATATCCATAATACCCTAATTCACGGGCAGCCTGCACGAAGAAAGAAAGAGTCGGACTGTCTGCTATAAAATAAGAAGGGCCGCTGATTGCCAGCAAATGATCCAGAAGTATATCATCAGAAGCGGATATTTCGGGGATACTATGAATGTCCGTTCCCCATTGCCAGATAGAAAAAGAGTATTCCAGCACACAGAAATCGTAAATCTCTTCTAAAGGAGCCCGGAATGTATAGTTCTTTTCAGCACATATTTTTTCAAAACGGGGTAACAAACGGGCCTTTCGTTTCAATACTTCCAACTGGAAATCTTCTATTTTTTTCCTATCGGCTTCCGTACCTGCCCGGCGAAGAAAAGGTTCGTGCCGCCCGTCTTCGCGGGCATAGCAGAGAGGGGCCACATAAGGCACGGAAACATCCACATCATCGGGAAAGAAAGCACGATATAATAAGGAAGTCTGCCCGCCTTTACTGATCCCCGTACTGATCCATTTGCCCGGATACAAGGCCTTGAAGGTTTCCCTCACGGCATGCAAATCTTCGGCAGAATTCGCAGCTGTCAGATATTGCCAGTCGCATGGTTCGGGAGTGGATTCGAGAAAGTAGCGGTGCTCTACAAAGATCATATTCGCATCGAACAAGTCTGAAAGTTCTTCCCGGTAAGTGGGGCGCAGAGCATACGCCGCCCCATATCCTTCGGTAACAATCACTGTGGGACGGTCATAACCGACATGCCCTACAATCACCCGCTGACGGAAACTTCCCTTTTCGGGATGCCGATGATCCAGCGGTTGAGTGAGGTACATTACATACTTTTCGGGGAACCGGCTCGTATCGAGAGACTTTATTCCGCTGACGGAATTATTTTTTTCGATCTTCTGAATAAACGATTCCTGTGCCGACAACGAGATAGGCGCAACTGCGATCAGCAGCACGATAGAGAACCATACGAAAAGAGGCATCCGAATATGTTTCATAAGCATTTGAGTGTTAATTTTCTCGCAAAGATAATCATTTGCACGAACCTTTTTACACATTTCTTGTTGTTTGTAACAAAAGCCCCAAGGTACCAGGGCGTGATTTTTATATAACCTAAACATTATAAAAGATATGAAGAAATTAATTCCTATTTTATTGGCGGTCTTTGCACTCGCTTCTTGCGAAAAAGACCCGGACATGGGTAAGCTGGATGACAACTATCTGGTATACACTAACTACGACAAGCAAGCCAACTTCAAAGACTTCAGCACATTCTACCTGGCTGACAAAATCTTGGTTATCTCTGACAGCAAAGAACCGGAATATCTCGAAGGAGAAGGCGCTGAGCAAATTCTGGCTGCTTATACAGAAAATATGGAAGCAAAAGGTTATCAACCGGCTGCCGATAAAGAAAGTGCCGATCTTGGTATTCAGGTAAGCTACATCGCAAGTACTTATTATTTCACCGGCTACACTCAACCTGAATGGTGGTGGGGATATCCCGGATACTGGGGAGCTAGCTACTGGGGTAACTGGGGTGGATGGTACTACCCGTATGCTGTGACTTACAGTTATAGTACCAACTCATTCATTACAGAAATGGTGAACCTGAAAGCAGATGAAGGTGAAGGCAAAAAACTTCCTGTAATCTGGACAAGCTATCTGACTGGATTTGAAACAGGCTCTAAAGCTATCAACCGCACTCTTGCCATTGAAGCAGTGAACCAATCATTCACTCAGTCACCTTATCTTACTAACAAATAAACAACTACAACTGTTATGAAAACAAGAAAGAATATATATTTCAAGGTAGTGGCGTTAGCAGCCATTGCCATCGCCTTTGCCATGCCGGCTAAGGCACAGCTATCAGACAATGGATATGCTAATATAGACTGGCAGTTCAATGTTCCATTGAGCAACAATTTCGCAGACAAAGCCAGCGGTTGGGGTATGAACTTTGAAGGTGGTTATTTCGTCACTCCCAACTTGGGTCTGGGTCTTTTCCTGAACTATCACAGCAACCATGAATATATTCCTCGTGAAACATTCAAATTGGGTGCAGGTGACGTTACTACCGATCAGCAACACACTATGTTCCAGTTGCCTTTCGGTGCCGCTGCCCGCTACCAGTGGAATCGTGGTGGATCTGTACAACCTTATGTCAGTGCTAAATTAGGTGCTGAATATGCTAAAATCCGTTCCAACTTCAACATGCTGGAAGCCAGAGAAAACAGCTGGGGATTCTACGCTTCTCCTGAAGTAGGTGTCAATGTATTCCCTTGGGTTTACGGACCGGGTCTGCACTTTGCTCTGTACTACAGCTATGGTACCAATAAAGCTGATGTACTGCACTACAGTGTAGACGGACTGAACAACTTCGGTTTCCGCGTAGGTGTTTCATTCTAACCCGAGCAACTACTTGATTTTACATTAATAAGCAAGAGCCCTTCTGTTTCGGCAGAGGGGCTCTTCACTTTTTATTTGTTTTGAATGGCATCATAGATTGCATCCTGTATCTGTTCGCGAATCTCCAGACGGCTTAATTTCCGGTTCGTAACATCCGGATAAATCCGGTTGCTCAGAAATACATATACCAATCTATTATCAGGGTCTACCCAGGCACACGTCCCGGTAAATCCAGTATGACCATATACTTTCGCCGGTGCATGCGTTCCGCAAGGACTCTTTTCCTGATTACGGGTATCCGGCTTGTCAAATCCAAGCCCGCGACGACTGATTTTAGAGACTTCCGCTGTAAATAGCTGACAGGTTTCTTTGCTCAAATAACGCTGCCCGTTCAGTTCACCACCATTCAGTAACATCTGGTAGACTTGTGCCACTTCACGTGCATTCGAGAATAATCCGGCATTTCCCGAGACTCCACCCTGAAAGGCAGCCGCCTCATCGTGCACAAATCCCTGAAGCGTAGTCTTACGCAAGAAGCGATCGACAGAAGAGGGAACGATTTCCGACTTCGGGAAACGGCGCAAAGGCAGATAACCCGTACGTTCCAGCCCCATCGGTTCGTAAAATTCACGTTGTAAGTAAGCATCCATCGGCATGCCTGCAAGCTTCTCCACCAAAAGCCGCAGCAGAATAAAACCTACATCACTATATCGATATGTCTTTGGCTTCATCGGAGCGTCTACAATCTTCTTCTCCATTTCCTTGAAGAAAGAAGGATTCAGCCACAGACTATCACAGATTTGCAAGGTGTAATCTCCGGTTTTAACCTTTGAAACATATTCCTTTTTAAATGCAAAATTAGGATTCACCCATGTGGAAGTTCCCAACTGCAACGGATGCCGTGCATCTTTACGGGACATGAACAGTCTGCCTTCATAACTATCTTCATCGATGGCTTCCCGATAGAAAGCAATTCCGGGCGGTAAACCGGACTGATGATAAAGGAGTTCCTGAATGGTGATATCTTTCTTGTTAGTTCGCTGAAGGAAAGGAAGATAGTCTGCAATCTTGTCTGTCAGGTTAAAGCGTCCCTTATCATAAAGCTTCATTAAAGCAAGCACCGTGCCTGTAGTCTTGGAGAGCGAGGCCAGATCGTAAATGTCAGTCGGCTGTACACGTGCACTTCCCGTTCCGGTGTGAGTGCCGAACGATTTGTCTACCATCACGTGACCATCTTTCATCACAATCACCTGACAACCGGGATAGGCTCCCTGACGCACTCCGTCCAAAGCAATAGAATCAATCCGTTGCAGGGCGACAGATGAAAGTCCATGTTCCTCCGGGATAAAGTGCAAAGGAGTTTTCGGAGTAATCGTTATACCGTCTCCTGCCTGAAAGAGTTCTCCGAGACTGGCTGATAATTTTCCATCTGCCGAGGCTTTGGCAAATAAGACATCCGCTACTTGTTTCTGTACATCTTCATTCGGGCTATGTCCCAGCACCACCGCCGAAGCACGGGCAACCGCACGCTGTATCTGCAACATCATTTTCCCCTGCGTAAAGAAAGCATAGATCACCGGAGTGTCAGTAGTAAACTTGCTGAAGAACGGCTGATAGGGTGATAGTTTCTGCTCGCTTACCGCTACAATAATCCGTTTATATGCAGCCAATGAATCCCTTAGCCGTTGGTTTGTTTCTTCTGTCATGCCGGGACGAAGACGGAAACGCGATAAAGAAGTATATTTTGACAACTGTTCCGCCAGGGCATCAGTTTCGCCTGCGTCACCGACTTCAAGCAATGCCATCGCTTCTTTTTTGTCCGCATGCAAAGGAAGAACATGATTTTCATTATTCAGCACAGTAATCGCAGCCAGATTCAACCGGCGGATTAAATCACGCGTCTGGGGAGTGTTAATCCGTTGTCCCAGCCCGGAGAGCTGAATAAAAGGTTTCTTTTTTAATCCCAGCACGTATTTATAGGTCAGCACCTTGCGACATTTTTCTTCAATATCTTCCCGTGTCAGTTCACCTTTGTCGATAGCTTCGAGTACAGCGGCTATCTCCTCCTTCAGATTACGGGGAGCCAGCACCATGTCATTCCCCGCCTTCAGTGCCTGCAGACTGACATTTCCATTGCCCGAAACACCTTTCATGGCAAGTGCATCCGTGAAGATCAGTCCTTTGAAAGCAAACTCTTCTGTCAGCAAATCATAAACGATATTACGGGACAGAGAAGAAGGAAGCCCGCCTACCGGCTCGATAACCGGCACTTGCAAGTGTCCGACCATCATACCACTCAGTCCGGCACGAATGGCTTCTTTAAAAGGATGAAGTTCTACACTGTCCAGCCGTTCACGAGTGAAAGGAAGTACCGGAAGAGCCTTATGCGAGTCTACATCCGTATCCCCGTGTCCGGGGAAGTGCTTACATACCGAAAGCACGCCGCCACTTTCCAGACCGGAAGCATAAGCTACCACTTTATCCGCTACCCGCACAGGGTCTTCACCGAAGGATCGGGTATTGATCACCGGATTCTTGGGGTTGATATTTACATCCGCTACCGGAGCAAAATTAACTTGTACCCCGAGTTGAGCGCATTGACGAGCCATCTCACGCCCGTATTCATAGATCAATTTATTGTCCTGAATACATCCGAGTACCATATTTCGAGGGAAAACGGGTGTGCCACGCAAACGCATTGCCAGCCCCCATTCTCCATCAAAAGTTATCATTAACGGTAGCTTAGCCATGCGTTGAGCCTGATTCGTCAGTTCCGCCTGAGTCTGCATCTTCCCACCGGAGAATAACAGCCCTCCGACTTTGTAGGTATCGACGGCATCCTTCAGAAGTAATTGGTTACGCTTGGTGTCTACCGGAGCAATCGTATATATAAATAGCTGACCGACTTTCTCTTTAAGAGTCAGCTTATTCATGATGGAGTCTACCCATTGATGACAACGGACATCTTGTTTAGCTTTATAAAGAAGTAAAGGTTCTACAGGAGTATCTGCCCCTTCTCCCTTGGCCTTGACAGGAAGAAGTAGCAGAATAACCAGTATATATGTCAATAATCTCATTTTTTATTCAAGGTCAAGTCCAGTCGTCCAACATAAATTCCATTCTTTCCAGTGTGCATAACGGGGACATTCTTCCCGTCTATATTCAGGTAATTTTTTGGGCCTTCCATAAAGGTATGTGAGTGACCGCCCAAAATGACATCAATATTACGGGTGTTGGCTACTAACTTCTCATCCATCTGGATGCCCAGATGTGACAGACATACAATAACATCACATCCTTCTTCTTTCAGTTGCTCAGCTATTTCATTGGATACGGCAATCGGGTCTTGATAGATTACTCCTTCGCACTTATTAGCTTGTATTAATCCTTCCGGTTTCGCACCCAATCCAAAAACTCCGACCTTCAATCCGAAACGTTCCAAAATGACGTAAGGCTTTACTAAGTCCTTAAGCACGGTAGCGTCAAGATCATAGTTGGCACATACTACCGGAAACTTGGCTAATTTAAACAGACGAGCCATGTTGTCCAGACCGAAGTCAAACTCATGGTTACCGATTGTCATCGCATCGTATCCCATTTCATTCATCAGGTTGACTTCTACTTCACCCTTGAACATATTGTAATAAGGAGTACCTTGAGAGATATCGCCACAGTCGAATAGCAGTACATCCGGATTTTCTTTGCGGAACTGTTGCAGGAAAGTGGCCCGGCGGACAAACCCGCCCTGACCATAATTCCGGTCACCTTCCTGAGTCATAGGTTCAATCCGGCTGTGCACATCACTGGTTTGCAGTATGATTATCTTTTTTGTTTCTTGAGCGATTGCCAATGCAGGAATTAAAAAAAGGAAAAGCATCAGCCGTTTTCCGGTTCTTCCTTTGAATATGTTCAAAATAGAAGTTATATGATTATGAGTTGTCATAGAATACTAAAATTTCATTGTAAGCCTTCGTTATTTATTCTCTTTTATTTCTTTATTTCTGGTCAGATGCCGGCACAACGGTGATACGTCCATCCAGTTTAGAGGTGATCTTTTTGCCCGCTGCCGTTTGTTGTCTTACATAATCGAGAAAGAGTCCGCGCAATGTCATTCCGTCCGGACACTCACGTTTATCAGCATTTGCCAAGGGAGTGAGTCCGTCGTTTCCATCCGCCAGATAGTCTATTGTAGCTACGGTATAGTCTTTATCATCTTCTATTTCTTTTCCCTGTACAATCGCTTTCAGTAGTTTTCCATCCTTGGTTATTTCCAGGTGTGCTCCGCTCAGTCCTTCGCCACGCAAAGAAGCTATTACTTCCATCAGTCTTTTCATTTCCGTACCCTTCATTGTCAGTACACAGAGAGAATTTTCAAAAGGAAGTATTTCAAAAACAGCATCGACCGTGATGTCACCTTGTGGGAGAATGTTACGCAAGCCTCCCATATTCATGATTCCGATATCTGCGGAATGCTTCAGTACACGATCTGCAGAAAGTCGCAACACCTCGGCTACCAAATTAGAAAGTAAGCTCTCCGGACGTCCTTTGTCCATCGTCGCCTCGCTGACGCCAATCACCTCATACATCATTTCATCTATTTTTTCTTTATAAGGTTTCAGTATGGCAGCAGCCTTTTCATCGGGATGAGTATCCCAAATTGAATCTATGCAAATCCGGGTTCCTTCTATTTGGGCAACTTCATAATTTGCCTGAACTTCACGGGGAGATTGGCAGGAAGTGAATAGGAATAGTCCTGTCAGAATGACTCCCGAAGTAAACTTTACGTAATTTCGTTTCATCTTCTTTCTTTTGTTTATGCTACAAATGTACATTTTATATTTTAAAGTCATGCGGAAGAAGAAGAAACTTATAGCAAGTTTAGTCCTATTTCAAGGAGAATTAGCTGCAAAATGCACTTAAAAATGTTAATTGAAAGTATTCTGAGGCAGAGTTGATTTAATTAAAAAAAGGACGTTCCCAGGGAAAAAGGGGAAATTAGGAACGTCCCTTGAATAGAGTTATCGAAAAGTCCGGTCTTTCGCAAGTGCGAACCTTTCCTCTCTTCACTAAAATAAACTAAGGACTATAGTGGGGAAATCCTTAGTGGGAAAAACGATTATCCGCTTCTTCACAGAAGCCGTATAATCGAAAAGTAGTCGCATTCGGCATTAGAGTGTCATTGATGTTTTGCATCACCAAAAACACCTTCATACCGATGAAGCAACCTATTTTCTTCGAAATATCTTCTTTATAATATCTTGTTCGTATCTCTGTTTATTCAGCGATGCAGATACTCACGCGGTTTTCTTCTGGTGTTTTGTAAGGCTGAACCGTGTCACCTTTCGAATCAACAATGATTCTATCAACGGTTACTCCTTTCGCTTTCAGAGCGTCTGCAACATTAGCTGCACGTTTTTCAGACAAAGTTTTATTAATTTTAGAATTACCAGTATTAACATCTGCATAGCCAATCACTTTTACTTTTGCTGACGGATTCTTCTGCAAATACTCTACCAGCATTTCAATCTTAGACTTCTGATCTTCTTGAATACGTGCAGAGTTCAAGGCAAAAAAGATATCCTGTTTCATTGGCTGTGCCACAACAACTTCTTTCTTGGGTTGTGGCTGTTCTACCACAGGTGCAGGTTTCGGTTGTTCCACTGCCACGGGCTCTGTTTCGTAATATACAGGTTTAGTTTCTGTATAGCCTTTTCCGAATTTAATATTCAAACCTACTAAAGCATTAAACTGCCAGTCAGCATTTCCTGCTTTCTTAGAGTTGAACTTGTCAGAGAGGACATTGGCGTTACCTTCGATGTTGATCGACAAGCGGTCGTTCAGCCGTAAATTACACCCCAATCCCATGCGTCCGGCAACGAGAAACTTTCCGTCTTGCCAGAGATATTCCATCTCATAAGTCCGTGTATCCAATGCATTCGCTTCATCGTTATCAAAACCACGGTTTAGCCCTCCTCCAAGAAAGACATAACCATTGAATACACGTTTAGGATTGAAACCACAAAACAGTGCACTAAGGTCAGAAACGATGTCGATGTTACCTTGCAAATATTTGTACTGGTAATCCTGTTGTGGAGAAACCCAGCCTCCTTTTGCCTGCCATCCACTGACGCCAACACGTGCCCGCCATGCCGGAGCAAACTGATAACCCACGTTGAGTGCTGCTGCCGGAGACATAAGATCACTAAACTTAGCTTCGCCAAGTGTATGAGCAGCACCTACTTGTACTTGCATAAGCCAATGAGGTCTGAACTCAGTTTTACCTGCTTCTTTTATTCTTTGTTCCTGTGCAAAAATAACTGTATTGCTTAATAGTAAAGCGAATACAGGCATCCACAATTTCTTTATGTTCATGCTTATCTTTCCTTTCTAATATGATATTGCATTAACTTTATTAAAGAAGGGTATCCTTCTTTTGAAAAAGATACCCTTCTTATCTTTGTCGATATTGCTATCGTGACAGATCGTATAGATTAGTCGTGAGTCGGAGTAATTGTTAATGTTACTGTGCTGGTTACTTCACCAAAAGTGTATTTAACCGTTACAGGAATAAACAATTTGAATGGTGCATTTATGGTAAATTTACCATTTTCATAAACGAGATCACCATATGTTATATCATCTGCCGTTTTCTGAAGATTGCATGTATAATTAATTGACATATTAGGTGCAACATCTTTCAACAGTTTTGGCGCAGCTTCGCTTGCATTCAATGTTGTCATAATTTTATCTTTGTCAATTGCAATTGCATTAGCACCCTCAACTCCATAATAATTATAGAAGTCTACTGGTGTAACAGCAAATGCTTTACCTCTCCAGTCTGTCAAACCAAGTAACTTACTCATGTCGATTTTAGCAGTTCCTGTAGTTGCATCCTGTAGTTCAGCAGACTTCAAGTCAACTACATTGATAGGACGCAAGAACTTCACATCAAATTTGTTACCAGTCAATGGCAAGATTTCATCACATTCATTAGTTACTACAATTTCAATGCCTGCAGTGAACGGATCCACGTTGTAAGCAGACTTATTCAGCAATGTCTGTGCATTCTTGTCATCCTTATTGTAAGTAATAATACCTTCAGCATCAATTGTAGCAATCTTAGTTGCAACAGCACCATTCTTGCTAGCATTCAATTGAGTACCGTTAGCAGTTACAGTGAATGTGTACTTATCAGTTCCAATAGTTACGACATTAGCTCCTGAGAAGATAAACTTCGCAGTCAACTTATCCTTCGCAAATGATGGGAAGTTTGTATCATTAACATCAGAAACAACTACCTTACGACCTTCAAATACATCAAACAGATCGAGCTTGAAGTCTGTTACCGCAGTAGTAACCGGCTCTTTCACATCAGCCTTTACATAAGACTTATCTGCTGACCAAGCTTGAGTTATCTTCTGATCATTCTTAATCACACCATTAGGCATTGCAATGCCTGCTTTCATCGTTATTGTAATATCTCCGCGAGTGCCGTCTACAGATTCGTAAGTTACATTAGCGAACATTTCAGCCTTCGAAGCTTTTACAAGAGCCAAAGCCTGTGCCGGAGTTACAACCCAATTCAATACATTAGTGGCAGTAGCCGGATCATCTTTAATTTCTGTTACTACACCAGTACTTCCTGTTCCAAGAACGATATTACCTGAACCGTCAACTTTCAATTTATAAGCATTATGGAACTCAGTTTTATTTAACTTCGCTTTAGCATAAACATCATTCATGTCAATGTAGGACAATGATTTGTCGAAGTTATCACAACCGTAGTAATAAGTACCCTTATTAAACTCTACTGGGAAACCATCTGTTGTACCCTTCACAATTTTCGTCTTGATCCATCCTACAGCTACCACCTGATTAGTAGCAATATCTACTAATTCCACACGTAACAGCGGTTCGCGATTTTCTGTAGCTTCTGAATCTTGTCCTTTATATTCAGGATTGATAGTACCTAATGCAGCGTCTGCAGCATTGAAGAATGTATTCTGCTCTGTTTCGTTGTTAGCACCTCCAATGTAGTTAGAAGGAGTAAAGACATACTTCAAGCCATAGTCTTCCACATTCTCCATCTTTATCAATTCAGTACCACCATTTTCCTTATAATAAGTAGTGATCAACTTAGCCAATTCTAGTTTACCATCAGTAGCTACAGTATAATCTTCTGCTGCAGTGATGGCTTCTTCTGCTTTACCCGCTAAAGCATTAGGAGTAGTACCAGTACGCGGCGTGGTCTGTCCATACAGAACCTTATTGTCAGTACCAACCAAAGTTTTCAAGACAAAATCTTTCATAACTACTCTGTATACGCTAGCATAATCAGAAGTAATCACTTTAGCTTCTTCACCACCAATTGCCTTAGTCTTAGCCTGCAAAGCATACACAGCTACCTTACCCGAATTCATTGCTGGTATTTTTTCTGCATCCGCATCCATTGCTACCTTAAGATAACGCTGTCCGTCCTTTTCAGTCTCAACTTTTGATTTTGCTTTGTTAGCAATCGGATTCATCTCAGCTGCACGAGATACAGGATAATAATCTTTATCAGCTGAAAGGAACGCCAATGTTTCAATCTGATCCATTGAGGCACTTGCCGGGTTCATGTGATAATATGCCCAAATCTGCGGAGTAATATAAGACTCCGTATCAGCAACCTTATAGATTTCACCTGTTTCTGTAGGAGCATCATATTTCTGAGCATTCCACTTATTATAAGTAAGATTGCTGGCTTTCAATGAAGGAATGCCTCCAACAAAACAGCTAGGCGCAAAGGTCAATCCCTTCAAGGGAACAGCATCAACAATAGAAAACGTACCATTAACAGGCTTACCGTCTTCAATGGTAGTAATCGTATAACCAGTAACAACACCTTCCGCATTTTTTATAGCTACGATAGAGCTTGTAGGAGTAGGTGTGGCAGGTATAGTAACACCTGTTTTCTTACCATTATATAAAACTTCGCCCTTGTCATTCATTGTCAGTTTTGCAGGGTCGAACTCTTCATACGTTGGTATTACTGGATCATCAGGGAAAGTGATATTGCCGGAACTTACTTCTGTTCCGTTCTTCTTCAAGATAACTTTTCCCTCTTTTGTGACCTCAAGAGAGTACTCAGGCATTTCCTTTGGCATCGGAATAGTGTATTCTTTGGTATCTGCACCAACCACAGTCAACTTACCTGTAACCGGATCGTAAACCACAGACTTCACATAGCCTCCCACTTGAGCTTGCAATTCCGAGAGAGTTTTTTCAATTCCATCGACTCTGGCATTTACCGCGTCAATGTCATCATCGTAGTCTTTACAACCTACGAACGATGCACCGGTAGCAAGCGCCAACGCTCCGAAAAACATCACTCTAATAAATTTTTTCTTCATAACTACTTAAAAATTACATTAATAATATATTATTAAACACTAAGTTCAAATAATACCTGCCCGTTACTTCTTAGGTAACGGGATAACGCATTTTCCCACTCCGTCAGAGGCGTCTGCGGGCTATTTTCAATAAATAAGTTATGACATTTTTAACCCCTGCTTTTGAGAGGCGGCAGAGGGGAGGGAAAGCTTTTGCAAAAATTAGAGAGCAAGGCGTGTGCTTCACAAAAAATCCGCGGTTTTGTCCGATGTGTTTCCTTTTTTTAGTAGTTTATTAGAAATAATATCTTTTTTGTTTGCATGTTTTCCAAAATATGTCCATATTTGCAGCGTATTTTCTTGCCGTTACCTAAGAAGTAACACCATATTAATCAGCAGCTTATCTTCAAAAACGTTTTTCTAAAGGGAGAGAAAACCGTTGCATTAGCCTCATCAATTTTCTTATTCTTAAAAGGTTTCAGATAAGTCTCTGTTACTGTGATGGATGAATGTCCCATAGCTTCCGAAATGATACCGGGATGCACTTCACTATAATATGCCATCGTAGCCCATGTATGACGGGCAGTATATGAACTTAAGTCAGCAGTCAGTCCTAACACTCCTTTCAGAATCACCAGTTGGCTATTGAAATAACGAAGGGCCTGCTGATATTCCCGATATGCTTCTTCTGTTCCTTCCTTGCTGGCGATCAGTGAAAAAAGATAAGGAGAGGCAGGATCAGTATTCATGTATTGCCTGATCAGTTTCATAGCTTCGGGCAGAAGAGTTACGGTCAGCATTCTGCCGGTCTTTCTTCGGCGGTAAGTCAGGACATTCCCCTCTATGTCACGTTTCTTTAGATAAGCAAGGTCCACGAATGGAATGCCACGAAGCATAAACATTAATAAAAACAGAGCACGTGCACGTTGCAAGTCCCTTGTTCTCAAACGGAGTTGGTTCGGAAATCTTGCCATCAATCGTTCCATATCCTCTTTATCCAATGCACGCTTCCTGTCAGCTTTCGTTCCGGTATAAACATAACGAAAATGATGAGGTACATAAACCGCTAAATGCCGGTCAACTGCCCGATTATACACTGCACGCAATGTACGCATATAGGTGGAAACTGTATTCCAGCTACAATCTCTTCCACGCAAATACGTTTCAAAATTCTTAAGAAACTCCTGAGTTACTTTCCGAAAAGGAAGATTCTCGCTTCCATGGAATGAAATGACGGCTCTCATACTACTTCTGTAAATATGAGCGGTCCCATAATTCCCACTTTCCCGCAGCCCATTAGCTACGTTTTTCATAAATGAAATTAAATTCCCCATTTTATACGAATTTAAATGATACTTAAAAGGCTGTTTTAAGAAGAAAACGTTTCCCTTTCCCACGTTTCTTCCATAACACCTTTTCTTTCTATTTCCCTAAATCTTGAAAGACAAAGATAGGGATATATTTGTTCAAAATCCCAGAGTACTATTAAACGTGTGACATTTTTGCAGATATCTTAAGTTTTATACAGGGAAAATAAAAAAGGGACGTTCCCAGGGAAAAAGGGGAAATTAGGAACGTCCCTTGAATAGAGTTATCGAAAAGTCCGGCCTTTCGCAAGTGCAGACCTTTCCTCTTTTCACTAAAATAAACTAAGGACTATAGTGGGGAAATCCTTAGTGGGGAAAACGACTATCAATCGCTTCACAGAGACAGATAACCGCAAAGAAGTCGCATCCGGTACTTACTGTACCGAGGAAGCAACCTGTTCTTCAGATTCTTTTTTATTATATCTTATCGATATTTCTATTTATTGATTACTCAGCAATACAAATACTCACACGGTTCTCTTCTGGTGTGTTGTAGGGCTGAACAGTGTCACCTTTAGAATTAATAAGCATTCTGTCGGCAGTTATTCCTTTTGCCTTCAAAGCGTCGGCAACATTAGATGCACGTTTTTCAGACAGAGTTTTATTAATTCTGGGATTACCTGTATTGGCATCAGCATAACCGGTCACTTTCACCTTTGCTGACGGATTCTTTTGAAGATACTCTACCAACATATTTATTTTAGCATGCTGGTCGTCTTGTATCTTTGCCGAATTCAAGGCAAAGAAGATGTCTTGCTTCATAGGCTGCACCACTACTGCTTCTTCTTTCAGCTGTTCTACCACCACAGGTGCAGGTTTCGGTTGTTCTACTACCACAGGCTCCGGCTCGTAATATACAGGCGGAATTTCTTTGTAGCCCTTGCCGAACTTAATATTCAGACCAAGGAGAGCATTGAACTGCCAGTCGGCATTTCCTGCTTTCTTAGAGTTGAACTTGTCGGACAGAACGTTGGCGTTACCTTCGATGTTGATAGACAGGCGGTCATTCAGACGCAGGTTACATCCTAAGCCTAAGCGCCCTGCTGCTAGGAATTTTCCTTTTGTCCAGAGATGGCCCATTTCGTATCCGGCTGCGTCTATTGCAACAGCCTCGTCATTGTCAAAGCCACGATTGAGACCTACGCCGGCGAAAACATAACCATTCAATACACGTTTGGGGTTAAAGCCGCAAAACAGCGTACTCAAATCCGAAACAATATCTACATTGCCCTGCAGATATTTATATTGGTAGTCTTGTCGGGGAGCGACCCAACTACCTTTTGCCTGCCATCCGCTGACACCCACACGGGCACCCCATGCGGGAGCAAACTGATAGCCTATATTTATGGCGGCAGCCGGAGAGATAAGGTCAGTAAACTTAGCTTCACCTACTGTATGGGCAGCGCCTACTTGCACTTGCATAAACCAATGACGCTTAAATTCTGTTCTTCCTTCCTCCTTGATTTGTCTCTCTTGTGCGGAAGCAAATGTTCCACTCAATAATAAGGCAAATACAGCTATCCACAAATTCTTTTTATTCATGCTTATCTCCTTTCTTTTCTATGTTAAGTATGATATTGCGATGATTTTATTAAAGAAGGGTATCCTCTTTGATGAAGATACCCTTCTAAAACTATATTTTCATTAAAGATTTACTTTAATTTAATCCTAAAGTCTTATCATTCTTACCCTCGTTGTTCTTTAAGAACCCAACAGACGGCATCTTATATTCTGTGTCGGCACGTTTCACAGGAACAGTAATCTTAAGTACCTTAGAAGTACAATTCTTGTTCCAGTCATGTGTAATTGTAACTGTCACGACAACCGGTTGATCATTAGTAACCGCGCTACCACCTTCCTGAGACAAGTTACTCCATGACAGAACACCCTTATCCGAAATAGATGCGTGAGTTACGACGAATTCTTTATTCTCTACCTGATCTGCAGCATTGATCGCATACTTAATGTTTACGTTATGTACTTCGTACAATGATTCACCTATTTTCAAACCATTGCGTACGAACCAACCGTTCTGAATAGCCGGATCCCACATCAAACCATTGGTTGTAGTCTTGTGAGTATCCCACAACTTGAACAGACGATATATCGGCAAATAATGACCTTCGTTTACATTGTCAGCAGCACCGTCAACCAAGTACCAAGAACCATTGTTTACTACTTCATAAGAAACAGGATCTACGAAACGTACATTGAATGTATAGAATCCGGTAGGCTCTTTCTTAGTTGTAACACCCGGTATTGCAATAGGAATCTTACGATCGACACCATAGCTACCAACATAAACATATGCTCTGATTTCAAGCGGTTGTTCAAGCCATTTACAGTCGAATTGATTGATTGTCAATACATGTTTGTTAGTCTCTTCATTATATGCCAATGTAACATCTCCACCATATTGAGTCGGGTTAACCAATTCGAAGCAAATAGTACCGCAAGGTAATACTTTAGCAAGGTTATTAGTCAACATTCCATCTTCAATATTACAGCTCATTTTAAACGTTCCACTGAATGGTTTTTCACCAGTGTTACTTTCTTCAGTCGGATAGCCATATCCCAACATATATTCTGTTCCGGCAATATGGTTGTTACCAGCAGCCCACATAGATGGGTTGTAAGTCCATTCTGCAGCAGGATCAGTTACATTGAACTCAGCCTTGATCTTGAATGCTTTATAAGTAGCTAACGTACTCTCAGTAGAGAAGCTCAATTCCACTTCATATTTACCAGCATGAGCTTCCGGAGTCAATCCGAAGTATAGGTAATTATTCTCAGTTGTCGGACCTCCAAAGATGTTCGCCCAGTCAATCATCAGATTCCAGTTCTTTGACGGATCTTTGTAGATATAACCACTGTTTATGTATGCAGCCCACTTCGTGTATTCGGTTCTAACACCGGTCTGTGCATCAGTAAAGAATACCTTCACACTGTTGGTACCACCTGTAATACCATCACCATACAATTCTACAAACTTCTCTTTACTTACACCTAACTTATTGAAGTACTGATCGAAGTCAATCTTAAGTCCATCAACAACATTAGCATTCGCAAATGCGCCATTACCCCACTGCTTCATATCTTCTCCACCAACGAGTGCAGTGCAGCCAAGTACCTGGTCTGTCAGATCTTCATTAGTCCAAGTATCAGTCAACTGTTCTGTTTCAACCAACTTGATTTTCAAGAGTTTAGACATTACCCATTTACCGTCAACAAACATTTTAACTTTAACAACCGGTTCACGGCCAATAGAAGCTGTCTGAACTTTACCATCTACTAAGATCGGAGTCATTTTTCCTGTCTTAGAGTCAAACGTCACATAACGTTCAGTCTGTCCTACTTCAGCCTCAGTATAATGAACATCTTCAAATTCGAAAGTAATATTTTCGAAGCCAAGATCTTCCAGTCTGTATTGTCCGTCTTTTGAAGAAAAGTCGGTATTCGTATAGAATTTAACAGCATAATCACGAATATAGTCTAACAATACCGGTTGGTCAGTATACAAGACATTGGCGATTACAGGTACGTTAATATTACTAGCAATGTAACTATTTCTTTGAGCAGCATTAAGCTCCTCAGCATACATGTGAGTCAAATCCGTAAATGTAGTAACCTGATCATTCAAATTACCATCTTTTATAGTTATACCGATCATTGCATCGTCCTGCTCAACCACCATACGTTTAGTGGCTACAAAATCAGAAACAACAATACCGTCATTAATAAACTTCTCGTTTTCATTCGTATTCTTAACGCGATAAGCAAGCATATTGACTTTACCGGCTTCACCGTATTTGCTGGATTCCTCCATAGGTTTGCCATCCGGATTATCATATACATTTTCTTCTGTTTCTTCAGAAGCTTTATACATCTTAAATACGTTCGGATTATCAGTATTATTACCAGCAGAAGCTTTCACAACCAGCTTACCTTGAGAGTTTACCGAAATCTTAGACAAAGGCAGTCCTATTTCAACAGCCCTGGTAGTGGTAGTAGCAGTCTGTTCAATAAAACCTAATCCCTCATAATATTTAGGATTAACGTTTGCAGGATTCAGCTTATACTCATATTCAGCCCATCCATTGACCAATGTGCGGTATAATGGCTGAAGAGCACTGTTGTATTCATATACTTTAGTAATACCTGTAGAGTTCTCATCATACCCGATAACCGGCAAGAATACAACATCGCCTAAATCTTCATTGATATTAGAAGTTACGTGAACTAAAGAAGATACGAAAGTAGCAGAATACTTATAAATCTTAGCAGAAGTAGCTTCGCCGGTTTCAGTTCTCAGATTACTGAAAATATAGTAATCTCCCATATCGGCCACAGAAACAACTCCCGGGATAATCCAAGTCATATCAGTCTTGTTCTCCGGTTTCACTTCATTCTTGTACCAGAATCCGTCTTCGCCCGGGATATAAGTATCACCATCGATTCCAGGCTCTCCTTGTTCACCCGGCTTTCCTTGTTCACCGGCAGGTCCTTGTTCACCCGGATCTCCCTTGTCTCCTTTAGCCTTGAACTCTGTTTTCTTACCATCTTGATACCAGTATCCGTCTTCACCAATCGTCCACTGAGTACCATCTTTTCCGGCATCACCATTTTTAATGGTAAAGCTCTTACCGTTGCTCAATGTTACTTCCACACCACCGGTAATGTTCTCAACTTTTGTGATTACAGATCCCCCTTCGATCAGCTTGTTGATTTCCGCAATAGCGTTGGCATTTTCGGTTATCTTCTGCTCTAACCGATCGATATCGTCATCGTAGTCCTTACAACCTACATATGAAAATGTGGTTAGCGCCAATGCTCCGAAAAACATCACTCTAATAATTTTTTTCTTCATAACTACTTAAAAATTACATTAATAATATATTATTAAACACTAAGTTCAAATAATATTCGCCCGTTACTTTGTAGGTAACAGGAAACAGCCTGTAGCTACTTCTGAAGAAGCGTCTAAAGGGTAGACAAGAAACATAAGTATCAAAATATATTTAACCCCTGCTTTAGAATAGCAGCAGAGGGGAGGGAAATCTTTTGCAATAATAAGAGAGCATGGTGTGTTCTTCACAAAAAATCCGCAGTTTTGTTTGGTGTATTTCCTTTTTTTAGTAGTTTATCAGAAAAAATATCTTTTTTGTTTGCATGTTTTCCAAAATATGTTCATCTTTGCAGCGTATTATCTCCCCGTTACCTACAAAGTAACAGGCTTTAATTCAAATAATTACCTACCGAGAAAGACTTCCTAAAGGAAGAGAAGACCATTACATTCGCTTCATCAATTTTCTTATTCTTGAAAGGTTTCAGATAAGTCTCTGTGACAGTGATAGATGAATGTCCCATTGCTTCTGAAATGACACCGGGATGTATCTCACAATAATAAGCCATCGTAGCCCATGTGTGACGCGCTGTATATGAACTCAGATCCGTAGTCAGTCCCAGCACTTGTTTCAGAATCATCAGCTGATAATTAAAGTTACGCAATGCCAACTGGTATTCCTTATATGCCTCCTCCGTTCCTTCCTTGCTGGAAATCAACGAAAAGAGATAAGGAGAAGCAGGATCGGTATTCATATGCTGTTTGATCAATTTCACCGCTTCCGGCAAAAGAGTCACAGTCAGCATTCTGCCTGTTTTCCTCCGACGATAAGTAAGGACATTTCCGTCTATATCATGTTTTTTCAGATAAGCAAGATCGACGAAAGGCATACCACGCAGCAAAAACATTAATATGAAAAACCACGGGCACGCTGCAATTCCCTGTTTCCCGAGTGCAGCTGTTTCGGAATATCTTTCATAAGACGTTCCATATCCTCTTTTTCCAATGCACGCTTTTTATCGGCACGTGTCCCCGTATAGACATACCGGAAATGATGCGGTACATAAGGTGCAATGCGTCGGTCTACTGCCCGATTGTACACAGCTCTCAGCGTACGCATATAAGTAGAAACCGTATTCCAGCTACAATTTCTTCCACGCAGATACGCTTCAAAACTTTTCAAAAACTCCGGAGTCACTTTTCGGAAAGGCAGATTACTGCTTTCATTGAATGCGACGACAGCACTCATGCTACTCCTGTAAATATGGGCGGTCCCATAATTCCCACTTTCCCGTAGCCCGTCGGCTACCTTCTTCATAAATGAAATTAAATTCCCCATTTTTTACTGTTTAAAATGATCAATAAAGGCTGCTGCCAAAGAGAAGTGAACCCTTCTCCACATTCCCCGGCAGCGCCTTTTTTCCTATTCCCAATCATAAAGATACAAATCTATTGCCACATTTGTTTGATGTAACCCCAAAAACATTCGATACCAGCTCCCAGCCGATCATTTTCTCCAAAACATTTGGCTATCTGACAAATAATTCGTTACTTTGCACCGCTTTCGCGCAATCGCTGTCAAGAGAAGAGATACTTGGTATGTTGCGTTGTAACGATGAAACAATTTAATAATAACAACAATGGATTTAATTAAAATTGCAGAAGAAGCATTCGCTACCGGAAAACAGCACCCGAGCTTCAAAGCAGGAGACACTGTAACAGTAGCATATCGTATTATCGAGGGTAACAAAGAACGTGTACAGTTGTACCGTGGTGTTGTTATCAAAATCGCCGGTCACGGAGACAAGAAACGTTTTACTGTACGTAAAATGTCAGGAACTATAGGCGTAGAAAGAATTTTCCCAATCGAATCACCGGCTATCGATAGCATCGAAGTGAACAAGGTAGGTAAAGTTCGTCGCGCTAAATTGTATTACTTGCGTGCTCTTACCGGTAAGAAAGCTAGAATCAAAGAAAAAAGAGTTAACAACTAAGCTGAACTCTGAGATTCGAAATAAAAAAGAGGAAGTTCCGGTAACGGGATTTCCTCTTTTTTATTGCCAAATTCTCAGCATAAAAATGAGAAACAGTTTTGGTTTTAAAGGAATATGAGCTTGGTTTTAAAGGAACGGAGTATTTCTTTAAAACCAAGCTCAGTTTGCTCACCGAACATCGTAATTTTATCAACTTTCAAGCGATTGAAATTCTATTTCATCTCAGATGCCCAACATTCTTCAAATATCATTTTATTTAAAACAAGAAATAAATTAGAGTAAAAAGCTAACAATCATCTCAAAAACATATCTAAATCAACAACAAACACATAATACAAAAACATCAAGAGAATCATAAATGCAAAATTTATCGCCTATTCGTAAGGAATATAAGGATTGATAACTTTATTGCAATTCCAGATGCATAAAATGTCCTGAATGTCCACTTCAAAAAAAGAATCGATTTTTAAAATAAAGTAGTTACTCCTATTCCATCTCTTGTGTTTTGAAAAGCAAAATATTATTTTGTTTTTCAAAACGAAATAATTATCTTTGCATAAAAGAGTGCAAACATGAGAATAATAGCTAAAAGCAAAATCGTTGATTATTACACCGAAAATCCAGAGGCTGAAATAGCCCTTGAAGATTGGTATCACAAAACAAAACTGACAGAGTGGAATAACTTCGCCGACATGAAAAAGACATTTAATAGTGTCGATAATGTAGGCAATCAACATTATGTTTTCAATATCAAGGGTAATAATTACAGGCTAATAGTAGTGATCAAGTTCACAATTAAAACGATTTTAATTCGATTTATTGGCACTCATGCAGATTATGATAAAATAGATGTTAAAAACATATAGATATGACAAAGATTCAGAATGAGACAGCTTATAAAGCTACAATGGAAAGAATAGAAGAACTTCTTCCATTAGTTGATGATAATACTCCTTTGTCTGACAAAAATCTTATTGAACTAGATTTATTGTCAGGGCTTGTAGAGGAGTATGAGGATGAGCATTATCCAATAAAAAGCCCATCTTTGGCTGATATAATGAAACTTCGTATGTATGAAATGGGACTTAGCCAAGCCAAACTATCAGAGTTGCTTGGAGTGAGCCCTTCTCGTATCAGTGATTATTTTACCGGCAGAAGTGAGCCAACCTTGAAAGTGGCTCGTGAAATCAGTAAAAAGTTGAATATTGATGCCAATATTGTATTAGGAATATAAAATTCGATGCAATCTTTTTAGCATATCTGAAAACACAAAAAATCCCCGGAAACTCAACGCCCCCGGGGATTCAATTACCTTTATTATAAAAAATCGATATTATTCTTTCAGATCTTTCAATTCCCAAGCCAAAGCACTGGCACCCAGCACCGCAGCATCAGAATCTTTCAGTTCGGAGACAAGCAATTTAGTCTTGCCTTTATAAATATTCAGAATATTGTCATCGATTGCTTTCTGAATCGGTTTCATGATATAATCACCCGATTTTGCCAGACCACCAAACAAAACAATAGCTTCAGGACTAGAGAATGCAATAGCATCTGCCAAAGCCTCACCCAAAATATTACCTGTAAATTCAAAGATTTCCTGTGCCAGCTTATCACCTTGTACCGCTGCATCGTATACGTCTTTCGAAGTGATGTTTTCAGCAGGAATATTACGAAGCAAGCTTGCATCAGTACGGGCAGCCAGGAATTCACGAGCTGTACGAGCTACGCCGGTAGCCGAACAGTAAGTTTCCAGACAACCTTTACGACCGCAACCACAAATGCGACCGTCACGACGTGCAATTACGTGTCCTAATTCTCCGGCAAAACCATCATGACCATAAACCATCTGACCATTGATAACGATACCACTACCTACACCTGTACCCAGAGTAATCATGATAAAGTCTTTCATACCACGGGCAGCACCGTAAGTCATTTCACCGATAGCGGCAGCATTAGCGTCATTTGTCAAAGCGGTAGGAATACCCAATCTTTCTTCAAACATAGCAGCCAACGGAAGAATTCCTTTCCAAGGCAAGTTCGGAGCAAATTCAATAGTTCCGGTATAATAGTTACCATTAGGAGCACCGACACCGATACCTCTGATCTTATCTACACCACCATTAGCAATGATCAACGGAAGCAAGTTTTTGCATACCTCATCCGCATATTCTGCAGCAGTCGGATAGCCGGCTGTTTTAATTGAGCTACTGGCAATAATAGTTCCGCGTGCGTCTACAATCCCAAAGACGGTGTTTGTTCCGCCTATGTCAATACCTACTACGTAGGGTTTCTCCATGTTTGAATTCATGATACTTTATTTAAAAGGGTTAGTTAATTATAAAGTTTACTGCACACAAATTACGTAAAGAAGATTGAGTCTACAAAATGTTTTTTCAAAAAAGTTCACTCTGTTTGCAACTTTTCGTATCTTTCGTGCGTCTAATAGTGAAAAACTAAAAGGAAAAAGAAACTTAATAAGGGAAATTGTGATAAAACTAACAGGCATTAACAAGACCTACAACAACGGAGCACCTCTCCATGTACTCAAGGGCATCAATCTCGACATTCAGCGAGGTGAGTTTGTTTCCATCATGGGAGCTTCGGGTTCGGGCAAATCTACTTTACTAAATATATTGGGGATACTGGATAATTACGATACCGGAGATTATTATCTGAACAACGTTCTTATCAAAGACTTGAGCGAAACGAAAGCTGCCGAGTATCGAAACCGTATGATCGGATTTATCTTCCAGTCATTCAATCTGATATCATTCAAGGATGCCGTAGAGAACGTGGCCCTTCCCTTATTTTACCAAGGTGTAAGCCGCAAAAAGCGAAATGCACTCGCTCTGGAATATCTCGACCGCCTGGGACTGAAGGAGTGGGCACATCACATGCCGAATGAAATGAGTGGAGGGCAGAAACAACGTGTAGCCATTGCCCGTGCATTAATCACCAAACCACAAATAATCCTTGCCGACGAACCGACGGGTGCTCTGGACAGCAAAACATCTGTAGAAGTAATGCAGATACTGAAAGACTTGCACCGAATGGGAATGACCATCGTCGTCGTAACTCATGAAAGCGGTGTTGCCAACCAGACTGACAAAATTATCCATATCAAAGATGGGATTATCGAACGGATCGAAGAAAATCTCGACCACGATGCCTCTCCATTTGGTCAGAACGGAATCATGAAATAAGTATTAGGTAATAAGTATTAAATATTAATTCCATGCGGTCACAACGCAGCCTAATACTTAATACCTATTATTTATTTTATTACTAATCACTTATTACTCAAAAAAATGATTGATATCTGGCAAGAAATATATAGTACCATCAAACGCAATAAGTTGAGGACTTTTCTCACGGGATTTGCCGTCGCATGGGGAATATTCATGCTCATCGTCCTGTTGGGCGCCGGCAACGGACTAATTCACGCATTCGAGCAGTCGGCCTCCGAACGGGCTATGAACTCTATCAAAATCTATCCGGGATGGACCAGCAAATCATACGACGGCCTGAAAGAAGGAAGACGGATACGACTGGACAACAAAGACCTGAATACGACCAATAAGAATTTCCCGGATCATGTTATCAAAGCCGGAGCCACTGTATATCAGGGAGGCGTAAACCTGAGCTTCGGATCGGAATATGTCAATCTGAATCTTTCCGGAGTATACCCCAATCATACAGAAGTGGAAGTGGTAAAACTCTTTAAAGGGCGTTTCATCAATGAAATCGATATTAAAGAACGACGGAAAGTAATCGTACTCCACAAAAAGACTGCCGAAATCCTGTTTGACAAAACACATACCGATCCCATCGGACAATTCGTGAATGCAGGTAATGTTGTCTATCATGTAGTAGGTCTGTACAACGACAAAGGAGACAGCGGCGACAGCGATGCTTACCTTCCATTTACAACTCTGCAAACCATTTATAATAAAGGAGACAAGCTGAACAACCTCATTATGACTACCAAGAATCTGGAAACAATAGAATCTAATGAAGAATTCGAAGCTCACTATCGCAAAGTGATCGGTGCCAACCAGCGTTTTGACCCGACCGACCATAGTGCTATCTGGATATGGAACCGATTCACCAACTACTTGCAACAGCAACAGGGGTCAGCAATGCTCCGTATCGCTATCTGGGTAATTGGTATTTTTACCTTATTAAGCGGGATTGTCGGAGTTTCGAACATCATGCTGATTACTGTAAAAGAACGTACCCGCGAATTTGGCATCCGCAAAGCACTCGGAGCCAAACCTCTTTCCATCCTTTGGCTGATTATCGTAGAAAGTGTCACGATTACCACCATATTCGGTTACATAGGCATGGTTGCAGGCATCGGTGCTACCGAATGGATGAACAATACCTTCGGAAACCAGACTATGGATAACGGTATATGGTCCGAAACGGTATTCCTGAATCCGACGGTCGATATAGGAATCGCCATTCAAGCTACACTCACATTAGTAATAGCCGGAACATTAGCCGGATTGTTCCCTGCCCGAAAAGCAGTCAGCATCCGACCGATTGAAGCACTTAGAGCCGATTAAAGATTATGAGAATAGACATAGATACTTGTGAGGAAATCCTCATCACCATCACAAGAAATAAAACGAGAAGCCTGTTGACGGCATTCGGCGTATTCTGGGGAATCTTCATGCTCGTAGCTCTTATCGGCGGCGGACAGGGATTGCAGGATATGATGCAAAAGAACTTTGAAGGATTTGCCACCAACTCCGGTTTCCTCGCCGCCCAAAAAACGGGAGAAGCCTATAAAGGATTCCGTAAAGGACGCTGGTGGGATCTGGAGGCCATTGACATCGAACGTCTTCGCTCCCAAGTGAAGGAAGTGGAAGTCATTACTCCTTCTGTTGCCCGCTGGGGGTCCAACGCAATATATGGAGACAAGAAATACGACTGTAGCGTGAAAGGATTATATCCCGACTATCTCCACATCGAATCACAGGAAATGGCATACGGACGTTTTATCAACGACGTAGACATCCGTGAAGCACGTAAAGTCTGCGTCATCGGCAAGCGTGTTTACGAAAGCCTGTTCAAACCGGGAGAAGATCCGTGTGGCAAATATATACGGGTAGACGGCATCTACTATCAAATCATCGGTATGTCTTCTTCCGAAGGAAACATGAACATACAGGGACGTGCCTCGGAAGCAGTCACCCTTCCATTTACCACCATGCAGCAGACTTACAATCTGGGCGGGCAAATTGACGTAATCTGTTTCACCGTCAAACATGGTGTGAAAGTATCTGATGTACAACCTCAAATGGAGTCCATCATCAAAGCCGCACACTACATTGCACCTAACGATAAACAAGCGCTTATGTACCTGAATGCCGAAGCCATGTTTTCCATGGTAGACAATTTATTCAACGGTATCCATATTCTGATCTGGATGGTAGGTCTGGGCACTCTGCTGGCAGGAGCTATCGGAGTGTCGAATATCATGATGGTCACCGTGAAAGAACGTACTACAGAAATCGGTATACGCCGTGCCATCGGCGCACGCCCCAAAGATATCCTCCAACAAATCTTATCTGAAAGCATGGTATTGACTACGATTGCCGGAATGTTCGGTATTTCTTTTGCCGTCATGGTATTGCAACTGGTTGAAATGGGAGCAAACTCAGACGGGGGAGACGCACATTTTCAGGTCAGCTTCGGTCTGGCAGTCGGAACCTGCGCACTGCTAATCGCATTGGGTATGCTGGCAGGACTGGCACCCGCCTACCGTGCAATGGCTATCAAGCCGATTGAAGCAATCAGAGATGAGTAGCAGTGGAATGATAAATGAAGAACAAAGAATTAAAAATTAAACATATATATTCAAGATGAAAAAGTATCTGAAAATCACGTTATTGGTAATTATCGCCATAATCCTTGTCGGAACATTTGTATTTCTTTATCAGAAATCCAAGCCAAAGGTTATAGTTTATGAAACATTGGCAGCAGAAGTGACAGACCTTGAAAAAACGACAGTAGCCACCGGAAAAGTGGAGCCAAGAGATGAAATTCTAATTAAGCCTCAAATTTCCGGTATTGTTGACGAGGTTTTTAAAGAAGCAGGTCAAAGCGTAAGAAAAGGGGAAGTAATCGCCAAAGTAAAAGTAATCCCCGAACTCGGACAGCTAAATTCAGCAGAAAGCCGTGTTCGTCTGGCAGAAATCAATGCAAAGCAAGCAGAAACCGATTTTGCCCGTATAAAAAAACTGTACGAGGATCAGCTGATCAGCCGCGAAGACTTTGAAAAAGGGGAAGTGGCAGTAAAACAGGCACGTGAGGAAAATCAGACTGCCAAAGATAACCTGGAAATTATTAAAGAAGGAATCACTAAAAACAGCGCTTCATTCAGTAGTACCATGATTCGTTCTACCATCGACGGGCTTATTCTGGATGTGCCTGTGAAAGCCGGTAACTCCGTAATCATGAGTAACACCTTCAATGACGGCACTACCATTGCTACAGTGGCAAACATGAACGACCTCATTTTCCGGGGAAATATCGACGAAACCGAAGTAGGACGTATCCACGAGGGAATGCCGATCAAACTGACAATCGGTGCTTTGCAGAACCTGACCTTCGATGCTATTCTTGAATATATCTCTCCCAAAGGAGTGGAGACCAACGGAGCAAACCAGTTCGAGATTAAAGCAGCCATCACGGTGCCGGATACCGTACAAATACGTTCCGGTTATTCTGCAAATGCAGAAATTGTATTGCAACGTGCCAACAAAGTGCTGGCAGTACCCGAAAGTACCATCGAGTTCAATGGTGATTCTACGTTCGTATATATCATGACGGATTCCGTGCCACAACAGAAGTTTAAACGTACACAGGTGACTACCGGAATGAGTAACGGTATCAAAATTGAGATAAAGAAAGGTGTAACCGCTCAAGACAAGCTACGCGGTGCTGAGAAAAAAGATAAATAACTGATTCCGAATGAAAGCAATTTATAAAACTATAGCAATTGTTCTGTTGAGCGGAACCGGTATCGGTTCCATTCAAGCACAGAATACCACCTCGCAGGCCTGGACTTTACGGCAATGTATCGACTATGCCATTGAGCACAATATCGACATTCGTCAGACAGCCAATGAAGCCGAACAAAATAAAATAAGTGTAAACACTGCTAAATGGGCACGTCTCCCGAACTTGAATGGTGGTGTCAGCCAAGGATGGAGCTGGGGCCGTACAGCTTCTCCCAAAGATAACTCATATAGTGACACTAACAGTGCCAGTACAGGTTTGAACTTGAGTACCAATGTACCTCTTTTCACGGGCTTGCAATTATCCAATCAATATTCGCTTGCCAAGCTCAATTTACAAGCGGCTATCGAAGATTTGAATAAAGCAAAAGAGGATATTGCAATCAATGTTACCTCTGCCTATCTGCAGGTTCTCTTCAATCTGGAATTGAACAAGGTAGCACAAAGTCAGGTAGACCTTAGCAAAGATCAGCTGAAACGTATTAAAGGACTGCATGAAGTAGGTAAGGCCTCACCTGCAGAAGTAGCAGAAGCACAGGCTCGTGTAGCACAAGATAATATGACAGCTGTACAAGCAGACAATACTTATAAATTGTCATTACTAAACTTAAGCCAGTTATTAGAATTGCCCACACCGGAAGGTTTCATCCTTGAAAATCCTAAAGAAGAGCTGGAGTTCGAACCACTAACGGCACCAGACGACATTTATACTCAGGCACTTGCATATAAGCCGGGGATTAAGGCAGCAGAATATCGCTTACAAGGCAGCTTGAAAAATATTCGTATTGCCCAAAGTGACTTCTATCCGCAACTTTCTTTCAGTGCAGGATTAGGAAGCAGCTACTATACACTAAACGGTGAATCGGAATTCGGTTTCGGACGCCAATTAAAAAACAATCTGAGCAAATCCCTTTCTTTCAACCTAAGTGTTCCGATCTTCAACCGTTTTACTACCCGCAACCGGGTACGTACCGCCCGCCTGCAACAAGCAAATCTCGCCTTACAACTGGATAACACCAAGAAAGTACTTTATAAAGAAATACAGCAGGCATGGTATAATGCCGTAGCTGCGGAAAGCAAATACAACTCCAGCGAAGTCGCAGTGAAATCCAATGAAGAATCTTTCCGGTTGATGAGCGAAAAGTTCAATAACGGAAAAGCTACTTTTGTTGAATACAACGAGGCCAAACTGAATCTGACCAAAGCTCTTTCAGACAAGTTACAGGCTAAATACGAATATCTGTTCCGTACCAAGATACTGGATTTCTATAAAGGACAGGCTATTGAATAGAAAGAGTTTCTGCCCTGTCAAAGAACAGTTATTTTAAAACATATCCGTTGGCTCATTCGTTATTATAGAAAGAACCAACGGATATGAAGCATTTAATTATCGCTGTCATTCTGATCATCAGTAATGTATTTTTAGGGATAGCCAAGCCAATGAAGAATCAAGCAGAAATCTATCTTGCAGGAGGATGTTTCTGGGGAACAGAACACTTTCTGAAACAAATCAGGGGAGTAGAAAGCACCCAGGTAGGATATGCCAACAGCAATGTTGCCAATCCGAGTTATGAACAAGTATGTTCGGGCAAAACGAATGCTGCCGAAACAGTAAAAGTCGTTTATAATCCCGAAGAAGTAAGTCTGGACTTATTGCTCAACCTGTATTTCCAGACTATAGATCCCACCAGCCTCAACCGCCAGGGAAATGATCGTGGAACGCAGTACAGAACAGGTATATATTATATCAGCCAAGCCGATATATCTGCCATCAATAAAGCTATTCAAGTATTGTCCACTCAATATCAAAAACCAATTGCTATTGAGGTAAAGCCACTGACAAATTTCTACCCGGCAGAAATCTATCATCAGGATTATCTGGATAAGAACCCGAACGGATATTGCCACATCAATCCGGCATTATTTGAAATGGCACGCAAGGCCAATGCTTCTAAAACCAAAAACTATCAAAAGCCGGATGATGCAACTCTCCGTAAGAAATTATCTGCGGAACAATATGCCGTGACTCAGAAGAATGCAACAGAACCTGCTTTCCATAACGAATTCTGGAATGAACACCGACCCGGTATCTACGTAGATATCACCACCGGAGAACCTTTGTTTGTTTCAACTGATAAATTCGATTCCGGCTGCGGATGGCCTAGTTTTTCCAAGCCTATCCAAAAAGAACTGATTGCCGAGAAGAAAGATACAACTCACGGAATGATACGGACGGAAGTACGCAGTAAAACAGGTGATGCCCATTTGGGACATGTATTCACTGACGGTCCGAAAGAAAAAGGCGGACTGCGGTACTGCATCAACAGCGCTTCACTACGTTTCATCCCCAAAGAGAAAATGAAAGAAGAAGGATACGAAGAATACCTGTCACTTATTAAATAGAATAACTTACATTGTTTCCAGACAGATACAATAAAAAACGGTGGATTCCTTGTCCGGGTAATCCACCGTTTTCGTTTGTTAACCTTAAGAGAGAAAGAGAATTTCACAATCCCCTGAGTATCGTTATTTTCCGGCAAGCAGCAGGTCTGCTTCATCTATTACCGGAGTCTGTATATTCATTGCCCAGTTACCTGCCGATTCTTCAATCCACTTGTAGTCATTCCACTTATAGTTCATATATGCAATCGGCATATTAGCATCGTTCAGTTCATAAACGCTCTTTTCTACAGAGTCGTCATAAGCTTTATGTGATTTATTCCAGCGTGCGTATAACAATGTGATCTCATTAGAAGAATAAGTATAATCTATCTTGAAATACGGAATCCACTTTTCGCTGGATGAATCCCATTTGAAAGCTTCTTTGGACGCCATTCTTTTTTGTTCATCATACGTAAAATCATATTTCATGTGACGATAGAGAGAGCCATCGAGTCTGTAAATAACCTTCGATACAACAACATCATCCACTTTCTCTTCATTAGTAATGAAGTTATTGTTCTGTGCTTTCAACTCTGCATTAGCGATACCGGCAAATACCATTGCTACTAAAACCATCATTCTGAATAATACTGTAGTTTTCATAATTGTATATTTTTTATTTGTTCAACTTTCTTTTTTGTTCTTCTGTTTATTAGACGGAACATCTATATTGAATGGTTGCAACTTTCTGAACTTTTTTTCATTTTTCAGTTGCCCGCCTTCGATTATATAAATGCAAGGGGTATGCCAAAACAGTAAACACCTAATAATCAGAACAAAGAAGGTATAAGCAGATGTACGAAAATGAACAGTTGTTCGCTCATAAACGGACATCATGTTAAAAAAGAACGACTTATATCCGGTTGAACAGAATATTATCTACCTTTGCATCCAATAATTTATTTAAAGGCAAATGATGAAAAAGAACAGCAAACAAAGTATTCTCCTGTTATCAATTGGAGGAATCTTATTTATCTGCCTTGTCGGTGTCTATCTAAGCCGTAGCATTCTTCTACGGAGTATAGCCAATAAACGTACTACTCACATCGAACAAACATACGGGCTGCACATTCACTATGAGAATCTGGAAATGTGTAGTCTGAATGAAGTCTCCATTCAGGGACTTTCTGTAGTTCCCGAGCAAAGGGATACTCTCCTTACGCTGCAAACTGTCAACGTCAAACTGACCCCCTGGAAACTACTGAAAGGAAACTTTGAAGTACGCAATATCCGTATGGACGGACTAACGATTGCTTTTATCAAACGGGACAGCGTAGCAAACTATGATTTTCTATTCTCCAAACGCCAATGCCAATCGGAAGCCACAACCAAACCTGCCACCGAAAGCAACTACAGCCATCGTATCGACCGGATATTGAACTTAATATATGGCTTTCTGCCCGAAAACGGACAACTGACTCAACTCAATATAACCGAACGGAAAGACAACAATTTTGTTGCCCTAAGCATCCCCGCCTTCACGATTGAAGACAATCGTTTTCAGTCGGCCATCAAGATAAAGGAAGATACCCTGACACAACAATGGAAAGCCACAGGCGAACTGAACAGAAAAGCCCGGATGTTGAAAACAGAACTTTTCGCTACCGGGAAAAAGAAAATCTCACTGCCTTATATCAACCGCCGCTTTGGGGCAGAAGTTACTTTCGACACCTTATATTATAGCATGACCGAAGAAAATCTTGCAAATAATCAGCTACGACTGAACGGTAAAGCCAGAGTCAGCGGTCTTGATATATTCCACAAAGCCCTTTCGCCGGAAGTTATCCATCTGGATCGAGGACAGCTTACGTATCAGATGAATATCGGCAATCATACGCTGGAGTTGGATAGCACCACTACAGTTCTATTCAACAAAATACAATTCCACCCCTATCTGCGAGCAGAAAAGAAAGAAGCTCAATGGCACTTCACAGCTGCCATAGATAAATCCTGGTTCCCGGCTGACGATTTATTCGGTTCTCTCCCCAAAGGGTTATTCAGCAATCTGGAAGGAATAAAGACAAGAGGTGAGTTGGCTTATCATTTTCTGCTGGACATCGATTTCGCTCAATTAGACAGCCTCAGATTTGAATCGGAGTTAAAAGAAAAAGATTTCCGGATCATGGAATATGGTGCGACACCTCTTTCCAAGATGAGCGAAGAGTTCACTTACACTGCTTATGAGAATGGCATGCCTGTCAGGTCATTCCCTATCGGCCCCTCTTGGGAACATTTCACACCATTAGACAGTATCTCTCCCCTGCTACGGATGTCCGTCATGCAAAGTGAAGATGGGGCCTTTTTCTATCACAAAGGATTCTTGCCCGATGCCATACGTGAAGCATTGATTTACGACCTGCAAGTCAAACGCTTTGCCAGAGGAGGCAGTACAATCACCATGCAACTAGTGAAAAATGTATTCCTCAACCGGAACAAAAACTTTGCCCGCAAACTGGAAGAAGCCTTGATCGTATGGCTAATAGAGACAGAGAGGCTGACGTCTAAAGAACGTATGTACGAAGTGTATTTGAATATTGCCGAATGGGGACCTCTGATTTACGGTATCCGGGAAGCCTCTGCTTATTATTTCAATAAACGGCCTTCCCAACTCACGACCGAAGAGAGTATCTTTCTGGCTTCCATTATCCCAAAACCAAAACACTTCCGCAATTCCTTCGCAGAAAACGGACAATTGAAAAAGAATATGGAAGGCTATTATAAACTGATTGCCGGACGTCTGGCTCAAAAGGGGCTGATAAGTGAAATCGAGGCGGATACTATCCGCCCCGATATCCAAGTTACGGGCGACGCCCTGAATAGTTTAGTCGGCGATACGCCGGAATCTAGTTCTCCTACCGCTGAGGAGCAATGACTTATTAATAAAGGAATAGGTTTTATCTTCTTGAGCTATTTCCTCTTTCTGAAGAACGGGAAGAAGAGCCTCGGCTACTGCTACTCGTGCTTCCTGAAGATGAGCTTCTTTCGGTCGATCTGGAAACGCTACCCCTACTGGAACTGCTGCCGGAACTACTGCTGCCCCGATTGGAAGTACTACCGGAACTGCTACTTCTGCCGGAAGTACTACTTCCCCGGTTCGAACTATCATGATTCCGGCTGCTCGTTGTACTGCCGTTTGTTCTACTTGAACTGCCGAAAGAACTGCTGCCACGTCCACTTTCGCGGTTCGTGCTGCCACCTGTCGGACGACGGTCAGAGTTCGAAGAACCTGTACTTGTTCCCGGACGACTTCCGGAATGATGATTTCCTTCACCTCTGTTATTATTTCTGCCCGGAGTTGTCTCCTTATTCGGTTTATCGTCTCTGGAAGGAGTAGACGGTCTGCCTGGAGTCGTTGGTCTGCTTGGACTCGACGGGCGTTCAGTTGTAGAGGGTCTGCCCGAAGCAGAGGGTCTTCCCGAATTTGAAGGTCTATGTCCCGATTCCGGACGGGGGCGGGAAGAATTTCCAGGCCGTCCCGATGAATTAGGACGTGATGATGTTCCCGGACGTCCCGAAACTCCGGGACGGGCAGGTGCATTATGCGGACGAACAGAAGTATTCGGGCGGAAGCGTACAGAACCGAAATCCGAACGACGATAAGAATGGAATACTCTCTGATCCCTTACCCGGTATGGAGTAGGATAATGGACAACGTTATTGTATCTTCCCCGGTAATAGCTCACATGATGAATATGCGGACGATAATGTGCACCACAGTAAGTCCGATAATGATAAGGTACACCAAAATAGAATAAACTACGATTCGGATAATTAATATAAATCCGGAAATTCCATCTTCCTCCGGTCACGTAAATCGGACGATAAAAATAATCAGCCCCCAGAAACCTGCGATATTGCCCATCACTCAATACCCAGCGAAGATCATCGTTACGAATATCCAAGGCCTCATAGTAATCGTCCAACGCCCATTCGTCACCCCGCACTACATAATCCATAATATTACGAAGAGAGTAGATGAAATCATAATTAATCTCATACACATCATTATACTGCGGATTACTCAAGTCCAACTCATATGCCATCTTATCAGTAAGGAAACGTGTCTCCTTACGCACCTTACTGGTGCTCATTCCCGCCATTACAGTGGTACTGGCAGTCACTACTAATAATATAAACAGAATTCTTTTCATGATTTCATTTTTTTTAGTTACGTCTGCTATCGTAAGATTCCGCGAACTCTCTCATCTCCCTCTTATCCATCTCAAAAGTGAAAACATCCGTTAGTATCGAGAAGTTCTTCTTATCTGCGATTTTCGGATAAAGCTTCTTTATCATATTCTTCTTATCTGTCTGAAAGGTACACATATCCACCAATTTACGACATTGGGCGCAAGTGAATCCCGAAGGAGGTACGACTTCATCCAGCATTCGGGTCCGGTCAGACTCAAATGATTTGCCTCTATATTCATTGAAAAAACGATCAAATTCAGCTGCGCTCATAGCTCTTGGCCGTACATATCCTGCATCTCCCGGTCGTTGCTCACCATGATAAGCCTGGATATATTTTTTCATGCTGTCACGGTCAAAAGAAGAAAAGAGCTTATTGACAACCGGACTGAAATTTTCTTTATCCACAATTTGCGGATACATACGCTTCATCACAGTCATCTGAGTATCTGAGCTATTAATCTGATCTATAATCTTTCCGCACTGTGCAGAAGTAAAGTTGCATTCCAACAAAACGTCGTCTATATACTTAATTTGTTCAGTAGGCATGATCACCATCCGGAAATCACGTAGAAAACGATCAAATTCGTCGTGCATCATAAGAGTTCTGCGACGGGATGTTTCTTCATACTGTGGAGGGCAGACCGGAGGCGTATTGGTTACAACAACAGAAGGAGGCATCATTACCGGAGGCGGCAGCAGAATTTCATCACCGTTAAATGTATCCATACTTGTCACCCTTCCATCTGCAAAATATACTATAATCTTAATCGAGTTTCCGTAAAGTACTGAAGAGACCCGATGGAACTCCCATTCTTCGGTGTTGCCATCAAAACGTCTGTAATCCGGTTTACCCAATATTCTTTCCACATTCTGGCGAGACATTCCTTGCTGCACTTCCATCACTTGCTTGTTGGACACGTAATAAGTAGAGCAGCTGCTGGCGATCACCCACAACGTAAAAAACAGGATTATATGTATCTTTTTCATAACCGTATCGTTTTTAGTTAATTATATCAGCGTCCTTCGTATTCCCTGATAAAATCGTTCATTTGAGTCTTGTTCTTAGAGAATGTAAGAGTAGCGGTCACCATAAAGAAAGCCTCTTTATCCACAATATTGGGATACATCATTTTCATTATTTTCAATCGTTCATTATCAAAAGTATAGAACTTCACCAATTGGAGACATTGTTCTGATGTAAAATCTGAATTAGTCAATGCAGCAGTTATCAACCCCATACGATCTTTATCAAAAGGCTCATTCTTCACACTATCAAGGAACTTCTTAAAGAGTTGATCACTCATCACTCTATCATAGCGATCATGCTCCGGACGATGTCCACTTTGTCCCGTTCCCGGTCTGCCGGGCCTTCCCGGACGGATATCTCCAGGTTCTTCTACAACGATATCATGTACTCCATTTCCGTTAAAGTAAACACGTTCATTATACAATCTTTCTCCTTTCCAAACGCGTTCTCCCGGACGGGTAGAACGGGAAGCATACACCTCAATCGTATAATTTCCCGGTTTCAAATTGGCAACGAAACAAGTGGTAGTAGGGTAACACATCTGTTTTCCTCCAAAATAAACAAGAATCGGAGTGTCTCCTCCATCAATCCTGATTCCACTGATAGACTGCGCTTTTAAAGAAAGAGCAGCGAGCAAAATGCAGAAACTTATTATTATCTTACGCATAACTTATCTAGTTTTGAAATTATTATCTTTAACTGATATCACAAAAATAGGGTGAGAAAACTCCCCACCCCAATGATTCTCTCTATTCTTGTATAGGGATTTCCCTATTCTGTTTAGGATTCCGCCAAAGTGATGCCATTCTCCTGCAAAGAAATCAACCGCTTCTTATACAAGTCGCCCACCCCTTTCTTGAATGTTTTCTTACTAACGCCAAAAGTATCATAGATATCCTCCGCAGGGCTTTTATCGTTCAGATGGATTCGTCCACCATGCTCTTTGATATAATCCAGCAGTGTCTTCGAGAAATCATCTATTTTTTCGAATCCCGGCTTCTGAAGGATCAAGTCTACCTTACCATCTTCGCGCACTTGTTTCACAAAAGCTCTCATCTGCATACCTGTTTCCAACGTACAGAATATCTCATTCTCATATAGCAATCCGCTATGCTTATTATCTATAATCGCCTTAAATCCCAAATCTGTCTTCTGCCATATCAATATATCCACCTCTGTACCCGGAGCATAATCCGGTATGTCTTTCGACAGATAGCGTTCTACCTTTGCCGAAGCTACGATACGATAGCTTTCATCATCCAGATGTGCATGAATAACATATTTCCGTCCAACCTGCATTTTCATCTTTTGCTCACTGAACGGAACAAACAAGTCTTTCATCAGTCCCCAATTCAGAAATGCTCCGAACTGATTTACCCAAGCAACTTCCAGACAAGCAAACTGTCCCACCTGCACCAACGGGGTCAATGTAGTGGCAATCAGTCGCTCATCTATATCCAGATAGAGAAATACATTCAGCATATCCCCTACCTGACAGCCTTCGGGCACATAACGGGTAGGTAACAAAATTTCTCCTTCTTCTCCTCCATCGAGATACAGACCGAAATCGACCTCCTTTACTACCTCGAGCTGATTGAACTTTCCTAATTCTATATTCATACTTCTATTTATTATATATTCCATATCTTTATAAAGAACAAAGATAATCTATTTTACGCACATCCCTTTCATGCACAGATATAACTTTTCGTTATTAAGGAAAACTATTTTCTATGAACAATCTGACGATTAAGGCGTTATCTTTGTAGCGACAACAAACCAGAACTGATTATTCACCTTATAAACATATATAATTATGGAATTTTTAACCAACGAGAAACTTACGATCGTAGGAGCAGCCGGAATGATCGGCTCTAATATGGCTCAAACTGCCATGATGATGAAACTTACCCCGAACATTTGTCTATATGATCCTTTTGCTCCCGCTTTGGAAGGTGTGGCAGAAGAGTTATATCACTGTGGTTTCGAAGGTGTGAATCTAACTTATACCTCCGATATCAAAGAAGCACTGACGGGGGCCTCTTATATCGTATCTTCAGGTGGTGCAGCCCGTAAAGCAGGCATGACTCGTGAAGACTTGTTGAAAGGAAATGCTGAAATCGCTGCTCAGTTCGGTAAAGATGTTCGCCAATATTGTCCGAACGTAAAACACATTGTTGTTATTTTTAATCCTGCTGATATCACCGGACTGATCACATTGCTTTATTCCGGTCTGAAACCGTCGCAGGTCTCTACACTGGCAGCATTGGACAGTACCCGTCTGCAGAATGAGCTAGTGAAATATTTCCATATCCCCGCCTCCGACATTCAGAACTGCCGTACGTATGGTGGACATGGAGAACAGATGGCAGTATTCGCTTCAACCACTAAAATAAAAGGAGAACCGCTGACTGATTTCATCGGAACTACCCGCCTTCCATTGGCTGAATGGGAAGCTTTGAAAGTGCGTGTAATACAGGGTGGTAAACATATCATCGACCTGCGCGGCCGTTCTTCCTTCCAAAGTCCGGCTTATCTTTCCATTGAAATGATCGCTGCCGCTATGGGCGGACAACCGTTCCGCTGGCCTGCCGGTACCTACGTATCCAATGATAAGTTCAATCACATCATGATGGCTATGGAAACTTCCATTACTAAAGATGGCGTTACTTATAAAGAGGTGGCCGGATCTCCTTCTGAACAGGAAGAACTGGAAAAGAGCTACGAACACTTGTGCAAGCTTCGTGATGAAGTGATCGAAATGGGTATCATTCCGGCCATCAAAGACTGGCATGCCTTGAATCCCAATATTGACTAACCAGTAATCATTAAATAATAAACACCGGAATTCGATGATATTTTTCAGTTCGGATTCCGGTGTTTTTTATTATTTATTCTTATCGATCTGCTATTAATCCCCCACTCTGGAACATCCTGCACAAACTCCCTTTACTACATAATTCACACTATTCAAAGTAAATCCTTTCGGCAGGTCGATTACCGGAATATGAATCTTCTCAAGACAGAATGTCCGATGGCATCTTTCGCAATAAAAATGCGAATGCAGGTCTTTCAGCACACAATTACAAGCATCATCACAAACTGCATATTTCCATGAGCCGCTTCCATCATCTATACTGTGTATCAGATGATGAGACAGGAAAAGTGTAATTGTCCGGGATATAGTCGACTTATCAACCGTATCCAGCAACGTTTCAAGATCAAGCTGAGACACTGCACGTCCCGCTTCCATCATACTCTTTAATATGAGAAGTCTTATTGCCGTCGGCTTGATGTCTCTTTTTGCCAACTTATCCAAATAAACTTTTTCTTCCATATTCTTTTATTTTATCATTTTCTGTATCCTCACAGCATTCATGATGGCAATCAGCGCCACACCGACATCCGCAAAGACAGCTTCCCAAAGTGTAGCCAGTCCACCGGCTCCCAATATCAGCACAAGCAATTTCACCCCAAATGCCAGTGAAATATTCTGCCATACAATCCTGCGCGTCAGTTTTCCTACCTTTATCGCCTCAGCAACCTTAGAAGGCTGGTCAGTCTGTATTACCACATCAGCCGTTTCAATAGCTGCATCACTGCCCAGGCCACCCATGGCAATACCTACGTTGCTTAAAGCCAGTACCGGAGCATCATTCATGCCGTCGCCCACAAAGGCAACCTGATTTTCGGCATGCCGGCGCAATTCTTCCAAATGCTTCACCTTTCCATCAGGAAGCAGATCACCGTAAGCTTCCGAGATGCCCAGCTTCTCTGCAAAGTTACTAACAATACTTTGTTTATCACCGGATAATATCTGAATGTTTTGGATTCCCAGCGCTTTCAAGTTCTGAACAGCTGCCGTTGCATCCTCTTTCAAAGTATCTGATAACAACAGATAACCGGCATAACTGTTCCCTATCGCACAGACAACAATCGTATCTGTGATAAAAAGGAGTTCGGGCGGATACTTTATCTGAAACTTAGCAAGTAGACGGCAATTACCTACCAAGACAGAGACGTCACCCACTGTCGCTTCCAGACCAAGTCCCGCATATTCTTTGCTGTCAGTAACGGGTGAGAGTTCTATATGCCGCAGCTTTGCATAGTTCACAACAGCTTTAGCAATAGGATGCGTACTGTCACGCTCTACCGAAGCGACTAATCTGACAAGCTCTTCCTCGGAAATACCGGGTTCGCATTTACAGGACTGTACCTCAAATGTACCTTTCGTAAGGGTTCCGGTCTTATCAAAGACCACTGTGTTTATTTTTGTAATGGCATCCAGATAATTCCCTCCTTTAAATAAGATTCCCAACCGGGAGGCCGCTCCGATACCACCGAAATATCCCAGCGGAATACTTACTACCAAAGCACACGGACACGAGATCACCAGAAAAACCAAAGCCCTGTACAACCAGTCATTAAAAGCAAACACAAACGGAGGACTTATCAATGAATAAAGGAATGGAAGCAGAACGATCAGAACCGCCAAACCCGTAACAATAGGTGTATAGACACGGGCAAATTTACGGATAAACAATTCTGCCGGAGCTTTACGTTCCGATGCATTCTGAACGAGTTCCAGGATACGGGCAAGGGCGCTCTTATCGAAAGGCCTGGTCACTCTTATCCGGATTACTTTATCGGTAACAATCATTCCGGCAAGTACTTCCTCATTCTTGCGTATGCTACGAGGTACACTTTCTCCTGTCAGTGCTGACGTATTGAACGCTGCTACATCATTCAGCATCATTCCGTCCAAAGGTACACGGCCACCTGTTTTTATTTCAATCGTTTCTCCTACTTTTACCTTCTTAGGATTCTCGACAACTACCCCATTTTCTCTGACGACTGCCGCCTCTTCCGGCCTGACATCTAATAGTGCCCCGATATTACGTTTTGCCCTATCAACAGCCTTTTCCTGAAACAGTTCTCCTATGGAATAAAACAGCATAACTGCTACTCCTTCGGGATATTCGCCAATATAAAAAGCTCCAAGCGTAGCTATAAACATCAGTGTGAACTCACTGAAGTAATCCTTATCCTTTATACTCTCCCATGCTTCTTTCATTACGGGTAAGCCGACCGGGAGATATGCTACAATATACCATATCAAGGAAAAATATCCTTCACGGAAAAAAGTGAAGTCCAAAGCATTCATTACAATTCCACTTATCAGCAGAATAAATGAAAGTCCCACTTTCCAATATTCAGAGAATATCGATTCTTGCTTTTCTATATGCTTTTCAGGTGCACATTCATGTGTATGTGCGCAACAACTACAATGTCCCATAATCATCCTTTCTTTTTATCTGTTGCAAAGGTAGCGAATGATTCGTGCAACAAAGTTGCAAACGTTGCAATTGTAAGGCGGTTTATTTCAGCAACGACACTTGGTGTATAAACAAAATAAATCAAAGCATTTGTGCAGGTTTCCTGCTCAATTAACTCCCCATGATTTATTCGGAGTATCACCTAACTCAATCACCAGATGTCCTCCTTTAACTAATTCTTCATGCGCCAACTGAAAAGAAGAGTGTTCCACTCCGTTCCAGCTTACTCTCTGAATATAAACATTCTTCGGAGAGTTATTAACCGTTTCAATAACAACCTCCTTGCCCGGATAATATCTGTTATCAAGCTGAATGGTAATCTTATCGAATATCGGAGATGTTATTTCATATTGTGGCGTAGTGGAGGCACCTCCCTGCACATCAAACAGACCGATAGCCATCAATACACCCAATGCCCCCATCTGTCCCTGATCTTCATCTCCATTGTATCCTCCAAACGGAGTAATATCACCGAAAACTTCTTTCTTGATGCGTCTCACCCAATATTGCGTAAGCCAAGGTGCACCGGCATGACTAAACAGATGCGCCATGTGAAGAGAGGGCTGATTCTCATAATCAATCCAGTTGTGAGCATGTTCTCCATGCTTACTTATGAAGTTATCCTGTGAAGCCAGTTCAAACTGTTGGTTGAGTTTCGTGACAAAAGCCTCATTTCCCCCTATTAAATAAATCAGATCTTTGATGTTATGGGGTACATAATAGGTAAAAATAGCAGCATTACTCTCCACAAATCCCGGCATGTTGAATCCTTTCCCAATCGGTGAGAAGTTCCTCATCCAAGAACCATCCGTTGTACGCGGACGCATCCATCCGCTTTGTTTATCGTACACATAGCGGTAGTTGAACGAGCGTTGCAAGTATTTCCGGTATACATCTTCTTTTTCCAGTCCTTTGGCGAACTGTGCCATGCACCAGTCCTCGTAAGCGAAGTAAAGAGTCATCGCACATCCCTCCGCATGAGGACTTTTAGTCGTTGGCTCCGGCACAAATCCCTTATCAACGTATTGCTGCATAAAATTACCGGGATTTGTCTTATAGCCTACATAATCACGGATACCACCCGGCTCAGAATTCTTCAAACAACCCTGATAAGCGGATTCTATATCAAAATCGCGGATTCCCTTATTATAGGCAGCCGCAATGAGAGGAGTGGCCTGATCACCCACCATCACATAAGTATAATTACCACCACTGGGGCCGCGAGCAATCATCCCGCCATTCGTATAATAATCCACTAAAGTAGAGACAAATTCACTCATTACTTTCGGATATGCTATCGACCACAATATATTCAGATTAAATTCACTTCCCCAAAAAGCATCCGAATTATATGTATTTCTTGTCGGTGTACCATTATCCAAAGGAACTTGACGCACTACAGGCTCCTCGCCTGTATTATCTATATATTTTCCATTGAAATCCGAAAACGTGTGACGGCCCAGAAGAGAATGCCAAAGGTCTGTATAAAACTTAATCTTTTCCTCTTCACTACCACCTTCTACGGTTATCTTGCCTAGTTCACGATTCCATTCGGCAAAAGCATCCTCTTTCACACGGTCAAAATTCCAGTGGGCAAGTTCCTTTTCCAGATTGATGCGAGCTTGCTCTTCACTGACATAGGATATGCCCACCTTCATCAACAAAGTTTGTTTTTTCAGTTTTCCAAACGAAGCGTATCCTCCGATATCTGCTCCTTCAATTGAGTTTTTATGTACCAGTTTCTTCTCCTTGCCTTCCTTCTCCCAGCCTCCGAATGCTGTCATATTCTGATTGAACCGGGCCACAAAATACACTGTCACCGGCTTTTTGCGACGTGATGTAGGTGCCAGAACAGAATATCCTCCGATTTCTTTTGATGATATCCGGTGAATAGCGGCCTTTTCTGTTTTTCCATGTGCCAGAAGAGCACCAACATCAAAAAGTACATTTGCTTTTTCTCCTGCAGGATAAGTATACCGATGCATACCGACTCTGGATGTAGAGGTCAGTTCCACTCTTATCTGATAAGTATCAAGTTCTACTTTATGATATCCGGGTTTCACTATTTCCGTCTCGTGAGAGTAGGTTGATTTATAGGCATCCATACCTTTGTGTCCCTTTACCTCTCCGGTTGTAGGCATCACCGGGACACCGGCAAGCTGCCAGCAATGTACGTGACTGAAACAACGTATCTCCTTGGAGTTATACAGATAACCTGAATTCCAGCTTCCTTCCGTCCATGTATCCGGGCTCAGACTAACCATTCCAAACGGGCGGGAAGCCGAAGAGAAAAAGAACCATCTCGATTTGTGAGTATCAATCTGAGGACGCACATAATCGACAGGGGTTACTTTCGGTTGCATCGCAAATAAATTTAATGCAATAATCTGTACACAGAAGAATATAGAAATATATTTATTCATTATAAAGTATATTATGTCTTTAAGACCTTCAAGTTGGACAAGCCTAATTATAGAGTTTTTTATTTTTTACGCTATTCAAACAGAACAACAGTAAATATTATGATACAAGTCAGTTAGACGCCGGCATCTAATCTGAATCAATAGTATTTGTCAATTCCACCAAATCCTGCTATTATTTTGTTGTCTTTCGTTTTATTGATAAAGTTATTTAATCGCTTTTCAAATTCTTCAGGTCGTTTCCTCGCTGCTTCAATATATGCTATTCGAATACGTTTATATGCATCAGAAAAACGTTGATAATTTTCCCATATTATTTTATCTTCTTTCAATCTGTCGATTATATCATCTGGAAAGACAAAAGGATCAGACAAAACATTTCGTATTTTATCCTCAAACTTAGGATGCACCATTTTATTTCCCAATAACCACTTAAGTCTTTCTTTGTTGGCTTGTGAGTATGTGCTTTTAGGGTTTCTAGGTGTGAAATGCTGAATTTTATGTTCTTCATCAAGCGACTTTATTGTACTGTCAATCCACTCAAAACAAAGGGCTTCTTCCACAGCGTCATTGTATGTAATACTTTTCTTTCCCGAAGATTTGCCGGGAAATACAAACCAAATTTCATTGGCAGTCTCAAAGTTGTCAATCAGCCACTTTCGCCAATCATTTCTGTCTTCAAAATATTTTATTTCCATTGATATAACAAGTCATTTAAACGAACAATTTTACTGCCTTTACTTTCATAACGAAGCATTTCATCAATTTTCCTTTTATCATAAACAGCATCTGTCCCTGCTATATAGAACTCATATTCTTTGTTACGAAAAACATCCGATCGCACACACCGGTATCCAACGATGCAAAGGCTTACATCTGCCAAATGTACTAAATCTTAGAAAAACAACCCCAAGTTACCTCTTAAAACATTGCTATTTAAGCAATGAAAAGTGATATAGACAGTAGATGTTAGCATCCACATATTAGAGAAGTACAGTTTCAATATCTGTTTCAACCGATGAAACAAAGTGTTCCATGCTTTGAAACAGAGTGTTTCATGCCTTGAAACAAAGTGTTTCGTACGGTGAAACAAAGTGTTTCAAGCTTTTGAAACTGCCTGAAACAAATATCAGGCAGAAATCATCTATATACCAACGACTTATAGCAATATAGCAAAATATTCATTTTACCGTTACTTCTATGCAGAAAAGGAGGACAAACAAAGTGAATAGCCTTCACCTACAGTGATATGGGACGAAGTATGGAGAAACAGGATGTGTAATATAAGGTAGTATTAAAACAACAGACAGTATTGCAGATATCTTAATCTACAATACTATCTGCAACCGTATAATTCATTATACATCAACACAATACACACGATTTGTTACAGATGGCAGATAATTACCACTTATATTCTTCTGTGTAGTACTCAAATGCCGGCTCTTTCTTGATACCTTTCTGACGAAACAATCGACGGATAAATTCCTGTTGTTCAGGGTCAATCGAGTATTCTTTACGATAAAAGCGATAGTATAGCGACCGTCCGAAATGTTGGAGCAGACGGTCTTTAATGGATACAGCATCTTTGAGAGGCACATCATCCAGCAAAGCCCGGACACCCCATGCCACACGTATCTTGCGAATAGACTTATAGAAAGGACAAGCTTTCGCGTCCTCCGGAATACAGTTCGGATTAACTACTGACAGTGTAGGATATTGATTAGTACTATGCACCGCCACCAAACGATGCAAACATTTCTCTCCTTTCGGACAGCAGGCATTGAAGCAGTGGGTATATCCATAGGGCACTGCCTGATAATTAAATTCATCTTCCATTATTTTATTCATGTTTGATATTATGTTAATGATAAAAGAAAAGACAGAAATTGCCCTAAGCAAACTTAAGGCAACTCCTGTCTTAACTATAAAAAATATTCTAATTAAAGCTCTATATCTTTCCGGTCATTCCGAATAAATTCCAGCAGTCTTTCCACTGCTTCTTCTTCCGGAATATTTTTCTCCACACAAACCTTGCCTTTATAAAGACTAATCTTTCCGCGTCCTGCACCTACATAACCGTAATCTGCATCCGCCATTTCACCGGGACCATTCACAATGCATCCCATGATACCAATCTTCAGACCTTTTAAATGCGAAGTAGCTGCCTTGATACGGGCAATCGTCTTTTCCAGATCATAGAGCGTACGTCCACAGCCCGGACAAGAAATATATTCAGTTTTAGAAGTACGGAGACGACCCGCCTGTAAGATTCCGAAAGCGATGCCATCCACTACCGCATGACTCAAACTTCCCTGATTGAACAAGAAAAGACCATCGCAAAGACCATCAAAAATCAATGCACCCATATCTGCAGCAGACTTGATCTGCAAATCCTCGGCATTATCTTCTGCATAATGCTGGAAAAAGACAACGGGATTCTGCAGCCCTTCCGTCATAAGCTGATGCACTAAAGCGCGATGCTCGCCCAAACGATTCGGATGATTGCTTTGAGAAATAATAACTACTTCGGGATGTGCCTTCAGACAGGCAATCACCTCATCCGTCTGTGCCATGTAAGGCATAAACAGGAATTTTAGTTCAGCATCACACCCGCCCATCAACGGCAACTGCACATGATTGAAAGCAGGCCATGTACCGGCTTCTCCCTGCCATACATCCGCATCGAGGATATACTCTACACCTGCTTCCCGCTGCTCGGGCAATGTTCTTCCGGCATAAGTGTAATCCGGCGTGAACTGCGGATTTACTTCCGTGCCTCCATCCATCCGCTCGGCTATGACTACAGGAAGATGTTCACCTCCGATATTGCGGACGGCTTGTGTCTTTCTGCGTGAAGGAGACAGATAATTGAATTCCGGCGCATCCATTCCCGGAATAAACGGATGGTCCTGCCTTAACAAGATATAGTCCACCAACTTACGTGCAACCGGAATCTCAGCCTCGGGAGCTTCGCTCAAAGACACACGGATAGTATCTCCCAACCCGTCACTCAGCAAGGCACCGATACCCAAAGCCGATTTGATGCGTCCGTCTTCTCCGTCTCCGGCTTCTGTCACCCCAAGATGTAAAGGGAATGACATACCTTCCTGTTCCATAACAGCAACAAGCAGGCGAACGGTTTTCACCATCACCACCGTATTGGACGCCTTGATTGAGATCACCACGTCTGTAAAATGTTCTTCTACACAAATGCGCAGAAACTCCATACAAGACTCTACCATTCCTTCGGGAGTATCTCCGTAGCGGGACATGATACGGTCTGATAGAGAGCCGTGATTGACTCCGATACGAATAGCCGTATGATTCTCTTTGCAGATATTCAGAAACGGAACAAAACGATCATGAATTTTCTGTATTTCCTGCGCATACTCTTCATCGGTATATTCCAGTTTTTTAAAAGTACGCGCCGCATCTACATAATTGCCCGGATTGATCCGCACTTTCTCTGCGTATTGAGCTGCGACATCGGCAACCTTCGGATTAAAATGTACATCGGCCACCAACGGAACCATATATCCCTGGCTACGCAGTCCGATATTGATATTCATCAGATTCTCCGCTTCTTTAATGCCCTGCGTAGTCAGACGGACATATTCTCCACCTGCATCAACGATGCGTTTGGCCTGCTCCACACAAGCCTCCGTATCCTGTGTAGACGTATTTGTCATCGACTGGACACGAATGGAATTGGGGCCGCCCAACGGCACAGCCCCAATATTTACTTCTGATGTTTCTCTTCGAGAGTAATTGAATAAATCCATTTTTTCAATTGACAATTGACAGTTGACAATTGACAATTGAGAATCGAGCATCAACAACCGGCTCAATAAAACGCCCAAAGCGCCAGCCCATTGTCAATTGTCAATCGTCAATTGTCAATTAATTAGTTTTATATTCAAACTTAACTTCTTTCAGTTCTTCGTTTGCTTTTACGATTTTCTTTTTCAGACCTTCCTTGTAAGCAGCAAAAGCCTCAGCCAAAGCCGCATCACTCAAAGCAAGCATCTGAATAGCAAGGATAGCTGCATTCATCGCTCCATTGATGGCAACCGTAGCTACCGGGATTCCGGGAGGCATCTGGATAATAGAGTAAAGAGCGTCTACACCATCGAGCACAGACCCTTTTACAGGTACTCCGATCACCGGCAGCGTAGTATTGGCTGCAATTACACCGGGAAGGGCGGCAGCCATTCCGGCAGCAGCAATGATTACTTTAATGCCACGGCTACGGGCATTCTTGGCAAACTCTTCCACAGCCTCCGGCGTGCGGTGAGCAGAAAGGGCGTTCATTTCGAACGGTACATGCATATCATTCAGCAGTTGCGCAGCCTTCTCCATAACAGGAAGGTCGGACGTGCTACCCATGATGATACTTACAATTGGAGTCATTTGATTTACAATTTTACGATTTACTATTTACTATTTTACTGTTCAGATACGGACGTTCGGGCATGAAGGCCGGTACGCCGGTATCTGCGAGGCTCGTTGTCTGATAAGGAGTTTATCCGTTGATGACTGCTTTGTATGCTTCGGCATCCAACAGGTCTTCCGCAGCTTTCACGTCAGCAGGTTTCATCTTGATCAGCCAGCCTTCGCCATAAGGATCTTTGTTTACCAACTCCGGATTTTCCTCCAGAGCTTCGTTCTGTTCGAGTATCTCGCCGGCCAGCGGTAAGAAAAGATCGGAAATGGTTTTTACCACTTCAATGGTTCCGAAAGTCTCTCCGGCTTCCAACGTTTCTCCTACAGTAGGGATGTCAACGAATACGATATCGCCCAGTTGTTCCTGTGCATAATCTGTGATACCTACGTAAGCGATGTCTCCTTCTACACGAATCCACTCGTGTTCATTCGTGTACTTTAAATTCTGTGGAAAGTTCATAATAATTAGTTTTTAGGATTTATATTGTTTTTAAAATAAAAAAACTCTGAACATAAAGTTGTACGCCGGATGGAGTACCAAAAAGGCGCATACCAAGCCGACAACAAAACCGGAAAGCACTTCGCCTAAAGTGTGATGTCCCAAAACAATCCGTGCAGAGCCCAATATGCCCGCAATCAGAATAAACAGGCACAACCACACCACCGGATTATAGCTGAACAGTGCACTGAACGACACCAGTCCACCGATAATACCTCCCATTCCTGCCATGTGTTCACTCAGTTTCCATTTCAGATTGACCAGAATGCAAATGATCGATACTACCAGAGAAACAAAAATAATTCCTGTCATATACCAGGGAATATTCAGTTTCCGCATCATCAACAGACAGAATACGTAAGAAATGATAGTCAGCAAGATAGGTACATAACGTTTCTTACGTTCGCTCAGGTCCTGACGGGCAAACCCGTTAATCTTGCGGAACAGGAAAATGGTAATGGTAGGCGTCAGTATGGTGAAGCAATAAACGATTCCCAGCACAATCCCCTTATAGAGTATCGGCATGATACGGAGATAAGAAAACAGGAATAACACCAGAAACGCCAAAAACGGGATAGAAAATGGAGTAAACACGATGGAGGTAACCCGTGCCACCCGCAACATTGTTTTATCCGCTATGATATGCTCTCTTTCTTTATCCATCAGCACCTAATAGTTAATACTTTATAGTTAATACTTTAAAACTCATTTCCTCAGCCTTGCCACCGGTATATTCAGCTGCTGACGGTATTTTGCCACCGTCCTCCGGGCAATAGGATAGCCTTTTTCTTTCAGGATATCTGCCAGTTCATCATCTGTCAGCGGTTTCTTTTTATCCTCCCCGTCAATGCATTCTTTCAGAATCTTACGGATCTCACGTACGGACATCTCTTCTCCGTCCTCCGTCGTGTAACCATCACTGAAAAAGAATTTAAGTGGATAGATACCGAAGTTAGTCTGTACATATTTGCTGTTGCTGACACGGGAAATCGTGGAAATATCCAGTCCGGTACGTTCTGCCACATCTTTGAGAATCATCGGTTTCAACAGTGACTCGTCACCCTCCAGGAAGAAAGGACGCTGCAAGTCGATAATCGCCTGCATAGTGGTCATCAGCGTATTCTGCCGCTGTTTCACCGCATCAATAAATCCCTGCGCGGCATCCATCTTCTGCTTCAGGAACATCATGGCTTCTTTCGACTCTTTGGACTGGTTTGCCTTATTTTTGGTATGTTCCTCCACCATCTCGGTAAAGTCACGACTCATACGGAGTTCGGGAACATTACGGTTATTCAGGCTTATGTTAATGGTTCCGTCGTCATAGGTGTCCACCAGAAAATCAGGAACTATTTGCTGAAAGCTTCTTCCGATAGCCTCTCCGAGCGAAGCACCCGGACGGGGATTCAACTTGGTGATCTCGGCAATCGCCTCACTGAAAGTTTCTTCTTTCACATCCAGTTTCTTGATGATCTTCTCCCAGTGTTTTCGGGTGAATTCTTCATAACAATCACTGATGATACGTTCTTCCAAGTCCAGTATCGGTGCCGGCTTTTTCTCCTCGCTCTTTTTCCGGAGGATCTGTATCATCAGGCATTCCTGAAGACTACGTGCTCCGATACCTGCCGGATCAAAATCCTGCAAGATGCACAGAGCCTCTTCCAGTTCCTCTTCCGTAGATTCGATGCCGGCATAAATAGCCAGTTCATCGCAGATACTCTCCAGCGATTTGCGAAGCAGTCCGTCGTCGTCCAGCGAACCGATCAGGTATTCTACCAGTTCGCACTGATGTTCGGTCAGGTTACGTTCACGAAGTTGTTCTTTCAGAATTTCATAAAAAGAAGTTGTATCGGAGAAAGGAATATCTTCCGCCTGCTCGTCCCGCGAGCGGTTGTTCTCCTGCAATTTATAGTCGGGAATATCGTCTTCGGTGAGATAATCGCTTAATGAATCATAATCGTTGGCATCGTTATCCATGCCTTCTTCCGAGTTGACATCTTCTGCATATTCATCGGCAGCAGTGTCTTCTTTACCTTCTTCAAGCGCCGGATTCTCCAATAGTTCAGCATGGATACGGTCTTCCAGCTCGACTGCGGGAAGCTCCAACAGCTTCACGACCAGAATCTGCTGTGGCGAGAGCGTTTGTATCTGCTGTTGCGCCTGCGATTGTATTTGACGGGAACCTTGTGCCATATTCGTTTTTGCTTTCTACTGTTTCTCGCTACAAAAGTAACTTTTTAACGAGAGATTACACAGATTAGTGGGATTATTTTTAATCCTATAACACAAAAATCTTTATCTTTGTTGCACGAACTTAAAAATTAGGACAGTATGTTTGCCAAAGAGACGTATATGCAGCGCAGAGCCCTGCTGAAAAAGAATTTAGGCTCCGGAGTTTTGTTATTTCTTGGAAATGACGAGTGCGGGCTGAATTATGAGGATAACACGTTCCGTTATCGTCAGGACTCCACCTTTCTTTATTATTTCGGTCTTTCGTGTGCCGGACTATCGGCTATCATTGATATTGACGAAGATAAAGAAATTATTTTCGGTGACGAATTGTCTATCGATGCCATCGTGTGGATGGGTTCACAACCTACATTACGCGAAAAATGCGAACGTGTCGGCATCAAGGAGCAGATGGCTTCCGCCGATATAGTAGGTTATCTGCACAAATGTGTCCAGAGTGGTAAAGCAATTCATTATCTTCCTCCTTACCGCCCTGAACATAAACTGAAATTGATGGACTGGCTGGGTATACCGCCTGCACGCCAGGAAGGTTCCGTACCTTTCATCCGTGCTGTAATAGCTCAGCGTAACTATAAATCAGCAGAAGAAATCGTAGAAATAGAGAAAGCCTGTGACGTGACTGCCGATATGCACATCACCGCCATGAAAGTTCTTCGTCCGGGAATGTATGAATATGAAGTAGTAGCGGAAATGAACCGGGTGGCAGAGTCTAATAACTGCGAGCTGTCTTTCGCTACGATTGCCACTATCAACGGGCAGACCCTGCATAACCATTATCACGGGAATAAAGTAAAACCGGGCGATTTGTTCCTGATTGATGCAGGTGCGGAAGTGGAATCGGGCTATGCCGGTGACATGTCGTCCACCATTCCTGCGGATAAGAAATTCACAACCCGCCAGCGCGAAGTCTACGAAATCCAGAATGCAATGCATCTGGAATCTGTCAAGGCACTTCGTCCGGGCATCCCTTATATGGATGTATACGATTTGTCCGCCCGTGTCATGGTAGACGGAATGAAAGCTCTCGGACTGATGAAGGGAAATACGGAAGATGCTGTTCGTGAAGGAGCACACGCTTTGTTCTACCCGCACGGATTAGGCCACATGATGGGACTGGACGTTCATGATATGGAGAACCTGGGTGAAGTATGGGTAGGTTATAACGGTCAGCCGAAGAGTACACAGTTCGGACGCAAGTCTCAACGCCTCGCCATCCCACTGGAACCGGGATTTGTACATACAGTGGAACCGGGTATCTACTTCATCCCCGAACTGATCGAAATGTGGAAAGCGGAAAATAAGTTCGCCGATTTCATCAATTACGATAAAGTAGTCACTTACAAAGACTTCGGCGGTATCCGCAACGAAGAGGATTATCTCATCACGGAGACAGGCGCCCGCCGGCTCGGCAAAAAGATTCCGCTGACTCCGGAAGAAGTGGAAGCTTTAAGATAACCGGCTGCTTTACTCAACAAGGCACTAAAAATCACATAAGAAAACGATAAATGCCTGTACTATAATCAAGTATAGGCATTTATCATTTCAGGGGGACGGTCATTTTTTTAAGTATTAGTGTCATAATTCTTATCCTTATACACGACAATAGGCACTATATTTGCCAATATCCCCATCATAACAAACTATTAATACTTTAAACTAATGGCACGAACTACTTTATTACTTTTGTCTATTCTTTTTCTACTGCCTGTAAACGCATCTGTCAAAAAATTGCAGGTCGAATACCTTACCAATCCTATCGGGCTGGACATTACAGTTCCCCGATTCAGCTGGCAATTGGAATCAGCAGAAAGAGGAGTGAAACAAATAGCTTATCAAATTACCGTAGCAACTGATGCAGCCTGTTCAAATACAGTCTGGACTTCCGGAAAGGTAGCATCCGACAAATCACTGAACATCTGCTATGCAGGACCGGCTCTCGCACCTTCCACCCGTTATTATTGGAAAGTAACCGTATGGAACAATAAAACCGGTGAAGAAGCCTCAACAGAAAAGGCTTTTTTCGAAACAGGATTATTATCCGACGGATGGTCGGGAGCACAATGGATCAAAGCTACTCAAATAAACAAAAACTCTAAAATCAATCCGGAAGACAAAAAACAGGCCAAAGCACGCATGTTACTGGAAATGGATGTTACACTGACTTCCGGTAACGCATCCGTTCTTTTTGGCGCACGTGATGCTTCCAATGTATTCATGTGGTCTGTCAATACACTGGATAACGAAAAAGAGCCTCTAATCAGAAGACATATTTACGAAGGAGGACGGCTGCAAAGCTCAGACACCCCCATAGGCAAGTTCTTTTCCAAATCCGATTTACTGAATAAAGAACATCATCTGGCAATTGAAGCGAAAGAGGGAGTGATTAAGACTTCTATTGACGGAGTACTGGTAGATACTTATACGGATACTGACTCAAAACTATCGAATGGATATATCGGTTTCCGGGCATTCAGAGGTAATAATACCAATGAAACGGCTATGTTCGATAATATTGTACTGACAGAGTATGAGTTGAAAGACGGCAAAGAAGAAGCCAAAGTCGTTTTGAAAGAAGATTTTGAGAAACCTCAGTCCCTGTTTGAAGGAGGCGAAATCGTTTCAGTGGGAAATAATCACAAACTGAATATGGTTTCCGGCTCCGGTGATTATCGGGTGTTACAGGGTGCCATGAGCGGAGTACCTATGTTCCGTAAAGAATTTAAAGCAAAAAAGAAAATCGCATCTGCCCGCATCTACAGTTCGGCTCTGGGAGTTTATGATTTATTTATCAATGGACAGCGGGTAGGAAATAAGCTGGAAGATGGCAGCATACGCTATGACGAGCTGAAACCGGAGTGGACAGATTTCAGCAAAACAGCACATTACTTGACCTATGACATCACCCATCTGCTCCAAAAAGGGACTAATGCGGTCGGTGCGCAAGTATCCTCCGGTTGGTGGAACAGCGATGTCTGTCACGGAGAATATGGCGGTCATGAAGTAGGATTCATCGCAAAGATACTGCTGAAATATACAGATGGTACTTCGGAAACAGTAGTGACAGACCTTTCCTGGCTATCATCCATGGATGGTGCCATACGAATGGGAGACATCTACCACGGAGAAACGTATGACGCCCGAAAAGAAAGTGCATGGACAAAGCCCGGATATAATACCGCCAATTGGAATAAAACAGCTGTCAACCCTCACTTTAAAGGAGAATTAATCGCCTTTGCCGGACCAACCGTTCAAGTGCGCCCGCATTTGAACCGTACCCCTCTGTCTACTACCGTTTACCGAGGTGAGAAAGATGGAAAAATCAATGTGCTGAGTGTTACGGACAAACCGGCTCCCATTCGGTTAAAGAAAGGTGAAACGGCTATCTACAACTTAGGTCAGAACATGGTCGGCTGGGTTCGGTTCAAAGTAAAAGGTACTTCGGGCACGGAGATGAAACTCCGTTTCGGAGAAATGCTGAATGATACAGGAGACAAATCACGCGGTGATGATGGTCCTGCCGGAAGTATATATACCGCCAACCTCAGAAGTGCGAAAGCAACATTGAAATATATTCTGAAAGGAAGCAAAGAAGGCGAGTCCTTCCATCCGTCCATGACTTTCTTCGGCTTTCAATATTGTGAGATAACGGCTAGTGAAGATATCGAGGTGCTTTCCCTGACAGGTGAAGTAGTTGGCTCTGCTACAGAAGAGGGAGCTTCGTTCGTCACCAGCAGCAGTTCGATCAATCAGCTGTATAGCAACGTCATGTGGGGACAGAGAGGTAACTATCTGAGCATCCCTACCGACTGTCCGCAAAGAGACGAGCGTTTGGGATGGACCGGAGATACGCAAGTATTCTGTCGTGCCGCTTCCTATAATGCAAACGTATCCGCTTTCTTTGAAAAATGGATGAGAGATATGCGCGACGGTCAAAGAAGTGACGGTGCCTATCCGGATGTAGCCCCTCACTCATGGGTAGGTTATGGGCAGGCAGCCTGGGCAGATGCCGGCATCATCGTTCCCTGGACAATCTATCTGATGTACGACAATAAAAAGATATTGCAGGACAACTATGCATCTATGGAAAAATACATGGAATTCCTGTCACATCAAAAAGGAGACGGATATAACTATAACGGTGCCGGAACAAATTACGGTGACTGGTTATCATACGAAGATACTGAACGCCGTTTTGTCAGCGTATGCTATTACGCATATACGGCACAATTGATGGCCAAAATTTCGGAAGCGCTGAAAACAGATGACTGTGATGCCTATGCCGCTAAAGCGAAAGCCTATAGAAATCTGGCACAGGAGATCAAGGAAGAATTCCAGACACGCTATGTGGACGCAGACGGAGACTTAAAGCAAAAGAGCCAGACAGCCTACCTGCTTGCCCTGAAACAGGATTTGTTTCCAACAGAAGAAGCCAGGAAGAAAGGACTGGAAACACTGACCCGCAAAATTGCCGGTAACGGCAATCGCCTGAGCACAGGATTCGTGGGCACAGCCATCCTGAACCAGACATTAAGCCAGTTCGGAGAATCGGATACAGCTTATAACCTATTGCTCCAACGAGGCAATCCTTCCTGGCTATATAGCATAGACCAAGGAGCAACGACTATCTGGGAGCGCTGGGATTCATATACTAAGGAGAAAGGCTTTGGCCCTGTATCCATGAACTCGTTCAATCATTATTCATACGGGGCAGTTTCCGAATGGATGTACCGTACAATGGGCGGTATCGATATTGACGAAACACGTCCGGGATTCAAACACATCGTATTACAGCCGGTTCCGGACAACCGTACGGAAATTCCCGCCGGTCAGGAACGGATTAACTGGGTCAATGCATCTTTCCCTTCCTGTTATGGAGACATCAAGAGCAGCTGGAAAAAAGAAAATGACGGAGCGGTTTCTTATCAAATAAGCATACCGGCCAACACCACCGCAACTCTTCACTTACAATTGCCCACCCTCGACTACGTGGTAGAAGAAAGCGGAAAAGCTGCTGTAAAAGCAGAAGGCGTTTCTTCGATTACCTTCATGAACGGGAAAGCTGTATTGGAGTTACAGTCCGGTAGTTATCAGTTTGTAGTTAAAAAAGGAAAATAAATAGAACAGGATGAAAAATATATATTTAGTTACCGCACTTGCGTTTTGTACCCTGCAATCAATATCTGCCCAAAAGCAAGAAGCGTGCAAGCCTGCGAATCTTCAATGTGACCACCTTGTCAATCCTTTAGGTATCGATCATGCCAATCCCAGATTGTCATGGATGCTGAACGATACACGACAAGGAGCACGCCAGACCGCTTATCAACTATTAGTCAGTACAGACTCACTGAAAGTAAACGATGAGAAAGGAGATATCTGGAATTCGGGAAAGAAAGAATCGGACGAGATTCTTGTGACTTATCCGGAAAAGAATCTCCGGCCTTTTACGAAATATTACTGGAAAGTAAATGTATGGGACAAGGACGGAGTTAAAGCCTCTTCGGACATCAACAGCTTTGAAACAGGAATGATGGGAATGCAAAACTGGCAGGGTGCCTGGATTGGCGACAACAGAGATATCAATTATAAGCCGGCTCCGTATTTCAGAAAAACATTCAATACCCAAAAGAAGATAAAATCAGCCAGAGCCTATATTGCAGTGGCTGGTCTGTACGAATTGTATATAAATGGAGAAAAGATCGGTAATCACCGGTTAGACCCACTATATACCCGTTTTGACAGAAGGAACTTTTATGTGACTTATGATGTGACCCGGCAATTGCAAAAAGGCAAAAATGCAATTGGAGTATTGCTAGGAAATGGCTGGTATAACCACCAGTCAAAGGCAGTATGGGACTTTGACCGTGCACCGTGGCGTAACCGTCCTGCCTTCTGCATGAATCTGAGAATTACATACGAAGACGGCAGCGTCGAAGTTATCCCTTCCGAAAGAGACTGGAAAACATCATCTGGCGCATTGATATTCAACAGCATCTACACAGCAGAGCATTATGATGCCCGTCTGGAGCAGAAAGACTGGAGTACTGCAGATTTTGACGACTCCAAATGGAACGGAGTAGGTTACCGAGGAGCCCCTTCTCAAAATGTGGTATCCCAACAGGTTCAGCCAATCCGTATCGTAGAAACAATACCTGCAAATACATGGAAGAAAATAAATGATTCCACTTATATATTCGACTTTGCCAGAAATATGTCCGGAGTTACCCGCATTAAAGTATCCGGAGAAGAGGGAACGGTCGTAAAACTCAAACACGGCGAACGCCTCTATGACAACGGACGGGTAAACACATCGAATATAGATGTATACCACCGTCCGGTAGATGATTCGGACCCATTCCAGACAGATATCCTTATCCTTAGCGGAAAAGGGGAAGATGAATTTATGGCTCGGTTCAATTACAAAGGCTTCAGATATGTGGAAGTGACAAGCAGCAAACCAATTGAATTACAGCAAAATAGCCTGACTGCCTACTTTGTTCACAGTGACGTTCCTCAAAAAGGGGAGATAAGTACGTCGAATCCACTTGTCAACCGTTTGTGGTGGGCTACTAACAATGCCTATCTATCTAACTTGATGGGATATCCCACAGACTGTCCTCAACGTGAGAAGAACGGCTGGACGGGCGACGGACACTTTGCGATTGAAACCGCCTTATACAATTACGATGGAATCACCGTTTATGAAAAATGGCTGGCAGACCACCGGGATGAACAACAGCCGAATGGAGTATTGCCCGACATCATCCCTACAGGAGGCTGGGGATATGGCACGGATAATGGTCTGGACTGGACAAGTACCATCGCAATCATTCCATGGAATATCTACCTGTTCTACGGAGACAGCAAATTATTGTCAGACTGCTATGAAAATATAAAACGATATGTGAATTATGTAGATCGTACCAGCCCGAACGGTTTGACTTCATGGGGAAGAGGCGACTGGGTTCCTGTAAAATCCCATTCATCGAAAGAGTTGACTTCATCAGTATACTTCTATGTAGACACAAAGATACTGGCAAACGCGGCAAAACTGTTCAACAAGCAAGAAGATTACGAACACTACCAGGCTCTTGCCGAGAAAATAAAGAATGCAATCAACGCTAAATATCTGAATAGAGAAACCGGAATCTATGCCAGCGGTGTCCAGACAGAGTTAAGCGTACCTTTGATGTGGGGAGTTGTTCCCGAAGATATGAAAACAAAAGTAGCCAGGAATCTGGCAAAGAAAGTGGAAGAAGCCGGTTTCCATCTGGATGTAGGGGTATTGGGAGCCAAAGCCATACTGAACGCTCTGAGTGAAAACGGAGAAGCGGAGACTGCTTATAAAGTAGCTGCACAAGATACATATCCTTCATGGGGATGCTGGATAGCCAACGGTGCCACTACCCTATTGGAAAATTGGGATTTGAATGCCACACGTGATATCTCCGACAATCACATGATGTTCGGAGAAATCGGCGGATGGTTCTATAAAGGTTTGGGGGGTATCTTCCCCGATCCGCAACAGCCCGGTTTTAAACACATTATTCTGCGCCCCAATTTCCCGAGTGATTTGAAGCAATTTGAAGCCAGACATCACTCTCCCTATGGAGAAATCATTTCAAAATGGGAACGCAAGAAAAAAAGTGTTGTATATGTGGTTACTATTCCAGCTAACAGTAGTGCTACTTTATATTTGCCGGATCATGTAAAAGGAGAACGTATGATAGAACTAGAAGCGGGGCAGCATCAGTTTGAATGGAAGTTATTCTAACCTCAAAACTAATTTTTACCCGTAATAGAACATTTAGTCTACCTCTGTCTTTCTAATCTTTCCTAATATTGCATCGTAATTAATGAACTAATAATATGAAAAGTAGGACAACACATTTAATGACATCTATTTTGAATAGTAAAATGAATATGAGAAGATTTTGTTTGTCTGTCGGAGTATTGTTAACGACTCTGCTGGCTGTAGCCGAGAACAACCCCTATCGGAGTGACGTATTCTGGGTGACAGTCCCCAACCACTCCGACTGGCTTTACAAAACCGGAGAACAGGCAAGTGTAGAAGTGCAATTTTATAAATATGGCATTCCGGGAGACAACATCATTGTTAACTATGAAACAGGTGGAGAGATGATGCCCGCCGACAGTAAAGGAACAGTAACTCTACAGAAAGGGAAAGCAGTAATCCCCATAGGTACCATGAAAGAACCGGGCTTCCGTGACTGTCGCCTGACAGCCACAGTAGACGGTAAGACTTATTCTCATCATGTAAAAGTAGGCTTCTCTCCTGAAAAGCTGCGTCCATACACTACTATGCCTGCTGATTTTCAGGAATTCTGGAAGAAAGAAAAAACTGAACTGGCTAAATGTCCACTGGTATACACCAAAGAACATGTGAAAAAGTATTCTACGGATAAAATAGACTGCTATCTCATTAAACTCCAGATAAACCAACGCGGGCAAAGCATCTACGGTTATTTGTTTTATCCGAAAAAGGAAGGCAAATTTCCTGTTGTGCTATGCCCTCCGGGAGCCGGAATCAAGACCATCAAAGAGCCTTTACGCCATAAATACTACGCAGAACAAGGTTGTATCCGTTTCGAAATTGAAATTCACGGACTGAATCCGGAAATGAGCGAGGAAGAGTTCCGGGAAATCAGCGCAGCTTTCAACGGCAGAGAGAATGGATATTTGTCCAATGGTCTGGACAGCCGCGACAATTATTATATGAAACGTGTATATCTGGCATGTGTCCGTAGTATCGACTTTCTCACTTCCCTGCCGGAATGGGACGAAAAGAATGTGGTTGTTCAGGGAGGCAGCCAGGGAGGTGCTTTGGCATTGGTTACCGCCGGACTGGACCAACGGGTAACAGCATGTGTCGCCAATCATCCGGCATTAAGTGATATGGCAGGATATAAAGCCGGCCGTGCAGGAGGTTATCCACACTTCTTCAGAAATTCCGTAGATATGGATACGCCCGAAAAAATAAAAACAATGGCTTATTATGATGTCGTGAACTTTGCTAAACTAATTAAAGCTGATACCTATATGACATGGGGATTCAACGACAATGTATGTCCGCCAACCACCAGCTATATTGTATACAATATGCTGAACTGTCCGAAGGAATCACTGATTACGCCCATCAACGAGCACTGGACTTCCAGTGATACGGAGTATGGACATTTACTATGGATAAAAAAACATCTGAGATAAAACAGAATAATCACAAGATTACCAACAGACAAGATTACTCATAGATATCTTCCAAACATAAAAAGCCCCTGTTACAACTATAATTTGTTACAGGGGTAAATAACTTAAATATTAGCTTCCAGGAAAACAAAATGTTTTAGCCATTAATCATCCCACTCCGACGCAGGAAGAGTTTTCTTGCCATACCACTTCATCCAGGCAAAAGACTTCCTCTTTCGCAGATACATAGCATCCCCACAGAAAGTCAAAGCTTCCCAATCGAAAACTGAATGAGGAAAAAACATTTTCTCAAACCAGTAAAACAGATGATATGCTATGAACGGAAGTATCATCCACCACCATGATAACCACAGTGATAAGGCCAATGCCGGGATTAAAGTCAATAAAAAACATTCCCAGAATTGCCGCGCATGTATTCTCAACTCCATTTCCTCCCAGACTTCCAGATACTTATACCGAGTGAAGAATAACCCTCCTATCATAAAATAATGCTTCTTTTTCCCTAAAAAGCATTTCGCTAAAAAATTGTTGTAAAATATCATATACCCTTTTTTGTTGTGTAATAACATAAACGGAAAAAACATACAAATGTTCACTAAGTAAGTCTAATCTAACAGTTATTTCCTTTCCCTGGAATACAACAACATTATTGCCACGCTTGTTTTTTGCGGCGCGAAGTTACGAACTTATATTTATACAATGACTATAAATTCCAAAATAAATATCTTAAATAAAATTATTATCTAATATTTGAAGCTACTTCCTCCCAAAAACTCTCTGAGCAAAGATGTCGGGGGGATTTCTTTATCCTGCACCGGAACGAAATATTTAATAAATTTCAGTAACCGATATGCCTCACAATATTCCGGACAATTGCGCGGTACTCCCATCAGAATGGGTTCCGCATGTAAACGAAGAACCGCAAATTCATACAGCAAAGCAGAATTGAACATGACATCAGCATTTTCCTGATAAGGAAAAATCCATTTATCTTCACCGGCACGCACACTGGGCCAACGGGAAATAGTCTCGCGAGCCGAATATCCCCGATAATTAAAATCACGAATAATGCGGCGGAGCAGACGATTATCAGTCGTAGGTATCCAGTTGTGGTCATCCAAAGAAATAGTAGTCAATGCCGAAACATAAATCTTAAACTTCTTTTCCTCGGGAATATGTGGTGTCAATTCCGGATTCAACGCATGAATACCTTCCAATATCAAAATGGTATTATCTTCTATTTTCAGTTTATCACCTTTATACTCTTTCTTTCCAAGAGAAAAGTTAAAGCGGGGAAGTTCCACCTCTTCACCACGCAGCAAAGCCTGTAACTGCTGATTAAACAGTTCCAGATCGAGCGCATAAAGAGACTCGTAATCATAGTTGCCGTTTTCATCCAAAGGAGTTTCCTCACGGTCTACAAAATAATTATCTAATGATATCGGGAACGGTTTGAGCCCGTTTGTCATCAACTGTATGGAGAGCCGTTTACTGAACGTTGTCTTTCCTGAAGACGACGGACCGGAAATCAGTACCAGTTTCACACGATTACCGTTTTCTCCCCGGTGGAAAATAGTATCGGCTATCTGGGCTATTTTCTTTTCCTGCAATGCTTCTCCCACATTAATCAAATCCGTAGCATGCCCCTCTTCGCAAGCGATATTAAAATCTCCGGCATTGTTAAGGCCTGTAATGTAACTCCAGTTCAGATACTCCTTAAATACATCCAGCATCTTTTCCTGCTTCACCACTTCTTCCAATACATCCGGATTGTCCTTATTCGGAATACGCAAAAGCAAGCCATCGTAATATTTCACGATGTCGAACAACTTTAGATACCCGGTGCTGGGCAACAGATTACCATAATAATAATCAATGGTATCCCCTAACGTATAATAATAGGTATATAGTGAACCCGAAGTTTCGAGCAGTTTCACTTTATCATTCATTCCCCGTTCACTGAACACACGTACAGCCTCAGTCGTATGGCATTCGATCCGATGATAAGAAATATTTTCGGCTATGATTTCCTGCATGCGCTGCTTGATACGCGTCACATCTTCCAAGGTAATAGGACGTCCAATTCTCAAATTACAGAAATAACCTTTAGATACCGGATGCTCCACATACAGTTTTCCTTCCGGAAAAAGTTCGCTGACAGCCTTAAACAAGACGAAGCAGAGCGACCGTACATAAGTGCGCATCCCTGACGAATCACGTACATCGAGGAACTCTACATCCTTATTATTATAAACCTTGAAATTGAGTCCTTCGGAGCGGTTATTCACCTTGGCACTGACTACCTGATAAGGAAAATTAAGATTAAAACCGTAATAAATATCCAAAAGTGAGCTTCCGATAGGGAATTCTTTATAAATATTATTATTTTTGCAACATATTTGTAACATCTGTTTCATCGTAGTCTGTTTATAAGGTGAATACATGGGACTAAATATACTTAGTAATCAGATAGAGAACAAACAACCACTAAAATTATTATAGATGGAATATTCTTTTTATGATTTTTTAAAGCTCATAGGCTCGTTGGGGCTCTTCCTTTATGGCATGAAGATAATGAGCGAGGGCTTACAAAAGGTCGCAGGTGACAGGTTACGAAGTATCCTGACAGCTATGACCACCAATCGGGTAACGGGGGTATTAACAGGAGTGTTAATCACAGCCCTTATCCAGTCCTCTTCGGCGACAACAGTGATGGTCGTCAGTTTCGTTAATGCAGGACTGTTAACTCTCGCCGAATCCATTAGTGTCATCATGGGTGCCAATATCGGAACGACAGTTACCGCATGGATTATTTCTATTTTCGGATTTAAGGTTGACATGGCCGCTTTCGCTCTCCCACTTCTGGCCATCGCCCTTCCGCTCATCTTCTCCGGCAAGAGCAACCGTAAATCCATCGGTGAATTCATTTTCGGTTTTTCCTTCCTCTTCATGGGACTTTCTTACCTGAAAGCAAACGCTCCCGACCTGAACGCCAACCCGGAAATGCTCGCCTTTGTTCAGAACTACACGGATATGGGATTCTTCTCCATCCTCCTGTTCTTATTCATCGGTACCATACTGACAATGATCGTACAGGCATCAGCTGCCACCATGGCAATAACATTAATTATGTGCGCCAATGGCTGGATCAGCCTGGAACTAGGAGCAGCACTCGTATTGGGTGAAAATATCGGAACTACCATCACGGCCAATCTTGCCGCATTAACAGCCAACACACAGGCTAAGCGAGCAGCATTGGCCCATTTTGTTTTTAATGTATTCGGTGTTATTTGGGTATTAATCATCTTCCACCCTTTCATACAACTTGTCAATTGGGTGGTAGATACCTTCTTCCAAACTAATAATCCGGAAGTTGCTATTTCCTATAAACTCTCCGCTTTCCACTCTATTTTCAATATCTGTAACGTATGTCTTTTGATATGGGGTGTGAAACTGATCGAACGTACTGTATGTGCATTAATCCGTCCAAAGGAGGAAGACGAGGAACCTCGCCTGCGGTTTATCACCGGTGGTATGCTTTCTACTGCGGAACTTTCGATCTTGCAGGCACGCAAAGAAATTCACTTGTTTGCCGAACGTACGCATCGTATGTTCGGGATGGTGCAGGACTTGCTGCATACCGACAAGGATGATGACTTCAACAAACTGTTTAGCCGGGTAGAGAAATACGAGAACATCAGCGACAACATGGAACTGGAAATAGCCAACTACCTGAATCAAGTATCCGAAGGTCGTTTGAGTTCTGAAAGTAAGTTGCAGATACGTGCCATGCTGCGCGAAGTAACGGAAATTGAAAGCATCGGAGACAGCTGTTATAATCTGGCACGCACCATCAACCGGAAACGCCAGACAAATCAGGACTTTACCGAAAAGCAATACGAGCACATCCACTTCATGATGAAACTGACCGATGATGCTCTTGCACAAATGATTGTGGTGGTAGAGAAACCGGAACATCAAAGCATTGATATCAATAAGTCTTTCAACATTGAAAATGAAATCAATAACTACCGCAACCAATTGAAGAATCAGAATATTCTGGATGTTAACAACAAGGAATATGATTATCAGATGGGAGTCTATTACATGGATATCATCACCGAATGCGAAAAATTGGGTGACTATGTAGTGAATGTGGTAGAAGCCAGCAGTGATGTAAAAGAGAAGAAAGCTTCCTGAAAAAGAAAAATCTAACCTAAGAAATGGATGGTCTGTTTTATGCTATAACGCATAAAACAGACCATCCATTTCTTTTTGTTTTTAGGCGAACCGTTCGTCCCCCATCCTAACATACCATTCTGAATATCTTCTTCACACAAGTGAAACAACTCCCCGTCTATACAAGCATCCATAGTTTACAAAGGTATTACGTTTTTTTACAGACATTAACGATTACATTTCTTTTCCATGAAGTTCCCGTTAAGCTTTTACTGCTCCTATTGTAAGTCTTGTTTTTGCATATACATTTGCACCAAAATACACAGGAGCCTATGTTTACTACCATTCTTCAATGACAAAGCAAAGGCTTTTTTAAGAAAACCAATTATCTAATTTAAAGCAAAAAAGATGAAATTTAAAAAAGTATTGATTGGAGTTGCACTAGCAGTAACATGTTTAATGAGTGCACAAGCGCAACGCCGCCATGAGATTCAAGTGCCCAATCCGGATGGGTATACTACACTAAAATGTGACTTTCACATGCACACCGTTTTTTCCGATGGCCTGGTATGGCCTACCGTACGCGTAGACGAAGCGTACAGGGAAGGACTGGACGCCATTTCTTTGACGGAACACATTGAATACCGTCCGCACAAGAAAGATATTGTGGCAGATCATAACCGTTCCTACGAACTTTCCCAGAAACAAGCCAAAAAGTTAGGAATACTTTTAATCAGAGGTAGCGAGATTACCCGTTCCATGCCCCCGGGACATTTTAATGCCATCTTCCTGTCCGACTCTAATCCATTAGAACAGAAAGGGTATAAAGACGCTTTCAATGAGGCCAAAAAACAAAATGCGTTTATCTTCTGGAATCACCCGGGTTGGGCACGTCAACAACCGGATTCTACACTGTGGTGGCCTGAGCATACACAACTTTACAATGACGGTTGCATGCACGGCATCGAGGTAGCCAACGGGGGACTTTTTATGCCCGAAGCCATTCAATGGTGTCTGGACAAAAATCTGACGATGATAGGAACTTCCGATATCCATCAGCCTATTCAGACTGATTATGATTTTGCCAAAGGCGAACACCGCACGATGACATTTGTTTTTGCCAAAGAACGTACTGTAGAAGGTATCCGTGAAGCACTTGACAATCGCCGTACTGCCGCTTACTACCGCGAATTGGTGATTGGGCGTGAAGAAATCCTCCGGCCATTCTTTGAAAAATGTATAGAAATAAAAGAGGTGAAGCGCACCGATAAAGAAGTGACACTCTCTGTTACCAATTCTACCGATCTGGTACTGAAGCTGAAAAAGACTGCGCATGATACTTCTCTGGTTTACTTCCGCGAAATGACACTAAAGCCACATACCCAACATACAATTTCTGTGAAATTTGAGAATGGTATCAAAGGAGGAGACTGCAATTTTGAGGTAACAAACTTCATTGTAGCCCCCGACAAAGGCTTGAATTACACCATTAAGCTGTAAAGTCCAACTACCCCAAGCGTAAACAATCAGAAACACGAAATAAATATATATACAAATTTAGCTGTGTAATGTCAGAGACTTAACGGACAGTATGCAGACAATCATTTAATTTTAAATTATTACTTTATGAATCGATACTTATCACTAGTCTATTTTCTGGGAGCTTTCTTCTATTTCTCCAGTTGTGAAAGCTACAATGAGTCCACGGAGAAAATCCACAAATCCGATAAACCGATTGTACTGACCTCCTTCTATCCCAAAGAAGGAGGAGCACGTGATAAAATTCTCCTGGATGGAGAAAATTTCGGAAACGACGTAAGCAAAATCAAGGTGTATTTCAACAACGCCAGAGCCTCCGTCGTTTCATCCAGTGGAAGCCGCATTTATGCTATTGTCCCCCGCCTTCCGGGCGATAATCCCCGTATTTCCGTGGTAGTCGATGCAGACTCCGTTACTTACGAAGAAACATATGCTTATCATACTCAGACATTAGTTAGTACAGTTACCGGAAACGGTGAAACAAGCTTTCTTGCCGGAACGCTTTCCACGGCTCAGGTGTATGGTAAATATCTGGATCTGGACGCCGAAGGTAATCTTTTCATGTCGTGGCGCGATGGCGGTACATTTGGAATCGCCCGAATAAACGAGCAGCAAAACATAGTGACTCCGCTGATTGAAGCAGGTTCTGCTGACCGTATACTTTATGCCAACGGTTTGACAGTGGACCGTGCCACCGGAATGCTGACTGCTGCACACGAATCAGTGAAAGAAGTAACGTTTACCTTCGATCCCCGGGAGGCTTGGTATCCGCGCCAGCGCAACATAAAATACTCACAGTCCGATTTAAATTCAATAGTAGATGCCGATAAGTACAAGAACTTTATCACTTTTTGTCCCTACGACGGATATTTGTATACGCGATACCGTGATGGAAAGGTCGCCAAGATTGATCCGGAGACATTTGAAGGCCATATTATTCATCAAGGACCCAGCGGATCACAATACGGACAAGCTATCAACCCTGCCAAACCCTGGCTTTTGTACATAACACTTCACTCCAATGCTCCTACCGCCTACAGACAAGGAATTTCGGTACTCGACCTCCGTGATCCGGATGGAACAGGCGGATTCAAACGGCTCAATGCTCCCGGCGGCAGTGCCTTTCGTGATGGTCCGATTGAAGATGCTCTGTTTAATTATCCCAAAGACATCAAGTTCGACAACGATGGTAACATGTTCGTAGCCGACTACGGGAACCATTGCATCCGTATGGTCTCTGCCGACAACATAGTTACGACAGTTGCCGGACAGCCCGGTGTTGCCGGATACAAGGACGGAGGGCCGTTAGAATCATTATTCAAAAATCCTTGGGGAGTGGCTGTTAATGAACAAGGTGACATTTACATCGCAGACTGGGGTAATGCACGCATTCGCAAATTAGTTATTGAATAACAAAGTCAATTTACAATGAAAATCAAACAGATTTTATACTTAATGTCGTTCTGCTTATTGCTTTCGGCAACAACTTTCGCACAACAAGTTCAGGAATTTACCATTTCCGGAACTGTAGTGGATAAGGATAAGCTATCCATGCCCGGTGTGTCGGTATACATCAAAGACAAACCCTCCAAAGGTACAACGACCGACAACGACGGCAATTTCAAGCTGAAAGTAGTTTATGGAGACAAAATGATATTTTCCTTTATCGGCTTCAAGCCGTCGGAGCATGTGGCCATCGAGCCCAAAACTGGTTTAACGATCACACTGCTTGAAGACAACAATTCACTTGACGAAGTGGTCGTTGTCGGGCTGGGAAACGTTCAGCGAAAAATCAGTTCGGTAGGTGCCATCACAACGGTCAGCACCAAAGATATTCAGTCTCCCTCCCCCTCCATCAGTAACCTGCTGGGAGGCCGGGCAGCCGGTGTCATTTCGTTGCAAAGCAGCGGTGAGCCCGGTCAAAACATAGCCGATTTCTGGGTGCGCGGTATCGGTACTTTCGGTGCCAACAGCAGTGCCCTTGTACTGATTGACGGTCTGGAAGGTGACCTTAACACCATTGATCCCGCCGATGTAGAAAGTTTCTCCATTCTGAAAGATGCGTCGGCAACTGCCGTGTATGGGGTAAGAGGAGCCAACGGAGTAGTACTGGTCAACACCAAGAAAGGTCTTTCGGGTAAAATTCAGATTACCGGACGTTTCAATACTACACTCTCCGTCCTCAATCGCTTACCGGAATATTTAGGAGCTTATGAATATGCTCAGTTAGCCAACGAGGCCAGAACGGTACGAAATGAAACTCCCTTGTACGACGAGACTGAGATGGGAATCATCCGCGATGGTCTGGACCCGGACCTGTATCCCAATGTGAACTGGCAGGATGAGATACTTAACAAAACCTTCTGGCGTCACACTTATTATGTAAGCGGTCGTGGCGGTAGTGATGTGGCGCGTTATTTCCTGAGCTTAGGCGGTAAAAATGAAAGTGCAGCTTATAAGGTAGACAAGAATAGTATTTATAGCTCGAATGTAAGCTATAACACTTATAATTACCGTATCAATCTCGACGTAAATCTGACCAAATCGACGAAAGTTTATTTAGGTTCCGACGGATTCCTGTCTCAGTTGAATCAGCCCGGTGTAGCCAATACCGAATATATATGGGGAGCACAGTCACGACTCACTCCATTGTCCATCCCGACCCAATATTCCAATGGTTTGCTGCCCGGTCGCGGAGCCGGAGAGCTATCATCACCCTATGTCATGATTAACCATACGGGAAAGGCTGCCAACGAAGTATACAAAGGCAAATCAACTTTAGCTATCAATCAGGACTTTTCCGAATTAGTCAGCGGACTTAAATTGCGTATTCAGGGAGCTTACGATATCCATAGCTATTTCAGTGAGCGGAGAAGCGTGCAACCTGCCCTCTACAATGCTTTAGGCAGAGCCAGCGACGGATCACTTATCATGCAGGAGACAGTACAGGAGAAAAAAGCCTCATACAGCAAGTCTACCCGTCAGTACCGCAAATACCACTTCGAAGCTACGCTCAATTACGACCGTCTTTTCGGCACAGATCACCGGACATCCGCACTGGTCTATTACTACATCAGTGATTCCAAAGACACAGATGACGCTACAAGCAATCTATCAGCCATTCCATTGCGTTATCAGGGGGTATCCAGCCGGTTTACTTACGGTTACAAAGACACTTACCTGCTCGACGTCAACTTCGGATATACCGGCTCAGAAAACTTTCAGCCCGGCAGACAATATGGTTTCTTCCCGTCCGTTGCATTAGGCTGGGTACCTACAGGCTACAAGTTTATACAAGAAACATTCCCATGGCTCGACTATCTTAAAATCAGGGCTTCGTACGGTTCGGTAGGTAACGACCGGATTACCGATGTCCGGTTCCCTTATCTTACTAAAGTGAATGAGGGTACAGGATCGACCTGGGGAGTCACGAATATCGAAATCATCAACGAGACACGTATCGGAGCCGACAATCTGGCTTGGGAAAAAGCCATCAAGTCCAATCTGGGTATTGAAGGGAAGCTGTTTAATAACAAGCTCGATTTCGTTGTCGACATCTTCCACGACCAGCGCAACGGAATTTTCCAACAACGCGTACAAGTGCCCGAATACGTAGGAGTTGTCTCTAATCCGTATGCGAATGTGGGTAAAATGAAAAGTTACGGTGCTGACGGAAATATCAGCTTCACGCAGGACATCACGCCAGATTTCGGCTTCACGCTACGAGGAAATTTCACGTATTCAAAAAATAAAGTACAAAACTGGGAGCAGGCTTATCTGGAGTATCCATATCTGGAGTATAATAACTTCCCGTACAATTCTATCCGCGGCTATCAGGCAATCGGACTGTTTAAGGACGAAGATGACATCAAATACAGTCCTAAACAAACCTTCGGAGAGGTAATGCCCGGTGATATCAAGTATAAAGATATCAATGGAGACGGTATAGTAGACAAGCTGGATATGGTGCCGCTGACACACAGCACCTACCCGTTACTGATGTACGGTCTGGGGGCGGAAATCCGTTACAAAAACCTGACTTTAGGTGTATTGTTCAAGGGAACCGGCAAGACTTCCTTTTTCTATGTAGGACAAAAGACCACGGTAAACGACGAAAGCCGCCTGAACGGAATGGGATATATGCCGTTCTTCGAAGGTAACACAGGCAATGTACTTACTTTAGCTGCCGATCCCGCCAACCGATGGATTCCCAGAGATTATGCCCTTGCACATGGAATCGATCCGTCTTTGGCTGAAAACCCGAACGCACGCTTTCCCCGCCTGCAATACGGTAACAATAGCAACAACAGCCAACTGTCTACCTTCTGGCAAGGCGATTCACGATACATACGCCTGCAGGAAATCACGCTGAATTACCATCTTGCCTGGGCATTTCTGAGACGCATAGGAGTCTCTTCACTGGATATCCAATTTGTGGGAAACAATCTCTATGTCTGGGACAAAGTGAAACTCTTCGACCCGGAACAAGCTCGTTGGAACGGTCGTGTATATCCCATACCATCCACCTATTCCCTGCAATTATATGTCAATTTCTAATAAATACATCACCCGATAGAATGAAAAGGTCAATAATAAAAATAATAACCAGAGCGTTTGTCCTGGTTCAGGCAGTCATGATAACAACATCCTGCAGCAATTTCTTAAACATAGATAATTATTTTGATGATGAATTCAACATCGATTCGGTTTTTACCAATGCCCGATATATGGAAGCGTATATGTGGGGAGCAGCAGCGATGTTTCCGGATGAGGCACAGACCATCCGAAACGGGTATACACCGGGCCCCATGGCCACCGATGAAGGATTTAACGGACTGACCGGAAGCGGAACAGCCAATATATATCATGGCATGGATTTCGCCAATGGAAAGATCACGCAGGATTTCTTGGGTTCCGGTTCACCCAACCTGAACCAATGGGGCAAATACTATAAAATCATCCGTAAATGTAACAGCATCCTGCAAAATCTGGACCGCCCGAAGGACCTGACGAACTCAGACCGGCTCAGACTGGAAGGCTATACACGTTTTATTCGTGCCTTCGCCTACTACAACATCTTAGTCGATTACGGTCCGGCAATCTTATTGGGAGATGAGGTAGTCAATACGAATGAGCCTATCGAATACTACGACCGCCCCAGAGCCACCTATGACGAAACAATGAACTATACTTGTGAAGAGTTTGAAAAAGCAGCCCGTTTGCTGCCTTTGCCTCAGGATGTTTCTACTCTGGACTTCGGACGGCCCACCAAAGGGGCTGCACTCGGTCTGGTAGCCCGCCTGCGATTGATACATGCCAGCCCGTTGTTCAACGGAGGACCTGTTGCCAGTGCCTACTTCGGCAACTGGAAGCGCAAGACTGATGGTGTACACTATGTATCTCAACAATATGACGAAAGCCGCTGGGCAGTGGCTGCAGCAGCAGCCAAGCGAGTAATGGATATGGGAGCATACAAGCTCTATACGTATGCGAAAGACGACAACACCCCGGAACTTCCTGCCGGAGTCACTTCCGACCCTCATTTCTACGACAACTATCCGGACGGAGCCAACGGAATAGACCCTTTTAAATCCTATTCGGACATCTTTACCGGTGAAGCTGTGGCAGCCATCAATCCGGAGCTAATCTGGGGAAGAAACACGACATACATCAACGAAACCATCAGTAAAGGTTCTTTCCCCCCCTCCATGGGTGGATGGGGACGTTTCTGTGTCACTCAGAAAGTGGTAGACGCCTATCTGATGGACGATGGCCGTACAAAGGAAGAAGCCACAGCCGACGGATATTACTCGGAAACAGGTTTCACTTCCGAACCGCGTAACTTTTCCGGTTATCCTCTCAACGCCGGCATATATAAGATGTATGCCAATCGCGAAATGCGATTCTATGCATCGGTAGGATTCAACGAGGCAGTATGGCAGGCATTGTCCAGTTCGACCCTCAACAACCACACGGCAAAGTACTACTATCAGGATGAAGACGGTCGGGGTGGAGTAACAGCCACCTCTCCCAACTACCCTATCACCGGATACGTCATCAAAAAGTACAATAATCCGATGGATGCCTGGACCGGAACAGGAGCCCGACATATCCAAAAAGCCTACCCGATTATCCGCTATGCAGAAATCCTGTTGTCTTATGCAGAGGCACTCAACAACCTGACCAGTGCCCATACTGTAGAACTGGACGGGCAGTCCTATACTGTAGACCGGAATAAAGAAGAAATCAAAAAGGCATTTAATCAAGTCCGTTATAGAGCCGGACTGCCGGGGTTAACCACCAGCCAGCTTGACAATACGTCTGAAATACAAAAACAGATAGAACGTGAACGTATGGTAGAATTCTTATGGGAAAACAGACGTTTCTATGATGTCCGCCGCTGGGGTATCTATGAAGAAACGGAACAGGAACCTATCCGCGGGATGAACCCCGACGGCGCCACCAAAGAGACTTACTACCAGCGTGTCATCCCGAGTTCCTCCTCTTTCCTGACAAGAGTCGTTGATAAAAGGTCTGTCTGGGTACCTATCCCACGTGACGAAATGAGAAGATTACCTTCTCTCGACCAGAATCCGGGTTATTAAATTAAACGATAAAGAAGAAGATGAAACGAAATCTTATAACGATACTCGCACTTATTATAGCGCTTTCGTCATGCAATGACGACGCACTGTTTGAAAAGGAAATGTACAAGAATGTTGTAGCACTGATCAGCAGTGACTATTACAACACCTTCGAAGAAGTAGTCACCTTATCTCCTACGGGAGAGGAGGCGACAGGATATATTGCAGCCTGCACGGGAGGTACGCATGCTCCGAAAAAGAATATGGTCATCGGGCTGGAAGAAGACCTGACTTCATTAGAGTTCTACAACCGTTCCCTTTATGACGTTGATGAAGCTTGTTATGCTAAATTCCTGCCCAGTGACAAATACGAGATTGTGGATTACAAGATTCAGATTAATGCAGGTGAACGGACAGGCAGAACCATGATCAAGATACGTCCCGAAGGATTGTCACCGGATTCTACCTACTTCGTAGGATTAAAAGCTACGGATATCTCCGGCGTCGAAATTAATGAAAGCAAAAACACCATTCTATATCAGATACTCATTAAGAACGCCTATGCAACACAGGGAGAAAACGTTTTCTATTCAATGACCGGTCTGGCAGACGAAATGGCAACCGCAGGCAACAAGAAGCTGTTTCCCCTCACTCACAACAGTGTACGCGTGATAGCCGGAACAGAGTCTTTTGAAAGCGATGTGAATCATATCAATAAAACCGCGATTATATTGGAAGTAGAAGAAAACAACCACGTCAAGATAAAGCCATACAAGGATATTGATGTCACTCCAATAGAAGGTGATTCTAAATATCCCAATATATTCAGGGTAGAGGAATCTTACGGACACACTTATAATGTATTTCTGTTGTCATACCGATACACGATCAACGGGAAAAGCAGAGTTATGCAAGAGGAGTTGCGTCTGGAAATAAATAGTTAACGCAAAAAACTTGTAAAATTAACCCTTTTCTCCATTAAATCATTACTTTTGCGTACTATCTACCTTTCGTACCATCTTGGTGGTACGAAAGGTAAGTTATAGTAGAATAAATTAATATTCAAGCCGATCCCATAGTTTACGGGAATGAAAGCTTTAAATACACAACAAAAAAACTAAACTTATGAGCGTACTGTATGATCTTTACGAAACTCCCGATATGATGACCGGTCATGATAAATACAGCTTTAAATTCACACCTTTATTAATCTGTTCGGATTAGTATTTTGATACGACGAGGAGACCATCTGAGTAATATATAATATATAAACTGACAAAACAAAGCTCAGCATGAGCTGAAATCAAAAAAGACCGGGATGCAATGCACCCGGTCATCTCGTAATAATCTCTTCTCTCTTTTAGTTTTTATCCTTCGTACGGTTCAAAGTCTTCTTTTCCGACTCCACAAAGTGGACAAGTCCAATCATCTGGAATGTCTTCAAAAGCTGTTCCCGGTTCAATACCGCTATCAGGATCTCCTTGTGCGGGGTCGTAAATGTATTCACAGACTGTGCAAATGTACTTCTTCATAATGTTCGCTTTTTATTGGTTTACTAAATAATATAACGTAAATAGCTGCAAATTGTTCAAACTTCTTTTTCATCCCAAGTAAAAAAGTTATCTTTGTAGCATATTTGTAGAACAAAGCCAACAAGTTACATCATGCTAATAGCATTGCTATCTATTCTGATCATTTTATGCGCAGTTCTCCTGCTCAGTTACCTATGGGAACGGAGAAAATGTCTTCGGATGCAAAAGCGACTATTCCGGGAATCCAGAAAACTGGAACATACCAGTCACATCGCCAGTGCTATTCTGAAAAATGTTCATGCCTATATTCTATTAATAGATAACGACTTCAAAGTATTAAAAACCAATTACTACCAACTGACAGGAACACAAAAGAGCCTGGAAGAAAAGAGAGTAGGCGACTTGTTGCAGTGCCGCAATGCATTATCAGCAGAGGGCGGTTGTGGTACACATGCTTACTGCGGTTCCTGCCCCATACGTTGCGCCATCCGTCAGGCTTTCGAGCAAAGAAGAGGCTTCACTGACCTGGAAGCAACCCTGAACGTACTGACTGCCGAAAAAAAATCCGTAGCATGTGACGCCGTCATATCCGGCTCCTATTTTCTCCTTAATGAAGAAGAAAACATGGTCCTCACCGTTCATGATATCACCCAACTCAAACAAGCTGAAAAGGAACTGACACTGGCTAAAGAGAAAGCTGAAAATGCCGATATTTCAAAGTCAGCATTTCTGGCTAACATGAGTCATGAAATCCGCACTCCCCTCAATGCCATTACCGGATTTGCCGAAATACTGGCCAGTGCCAACACAGAAGAAGAGAAGGCGCAATATCAGGAAATTATCAAAATGAATGCCGACTTGCTGCTGCAACTGGTGAATGATATTCTCGATATGTCGAAAATAGAAGCAGGTACACTGGAATTTGTATATACCAAAGTAGATATCAATCTGTTGCTATCCGACTTGCAACAACTTTTCCAAATGAGAGTCAACGAGGCAGGAGGAAATATTCAAATAATAGCAGAGCCGGGGCTTCCCTCCTGTACCATAGAGACAGACCGGAACCGGGTTGCACAGGTACTCTCCAATTTTACGACCAATGCCATTAAATTCACTCAAGAAGGAAATGTCCGTATAGGCTACAAGGCAAGAGACACCGAACTTTATTTTTATGTCACAGACACCGGAACCGGAATTCCCGCTGACAAACTACCGGAAGTTTTCGGTCGCTTTGTGAAACTGAACAAGGAAAAGAAAGGGACAGGACTGGGACTCTCTATCTCCAAAACCATCGTAAACAAACTGGAGGGACAAATTGGCGCAGACTCTGTAGAGGGCAAAGGATCAACGTTCTGGTTTACGATTCCCTATCGCACTTGTGGCCGTCCTGAATAAAGTTACTTCATAAAAAGTTTTAATTAAACATTTTATCACAATTTTATGTTGTATTTTTGCGGTCCTAACCAAACGCATGTATCTGCATGAGTACTACAAAAAAAGACGATTATTATCATTCAGGCCTTACGGACAATGAAGTCCTGCAAAGCAGAGAAAAGAACGGTGTCAATCTGTTAACACCCCCCAAGCGCCCTTCCCTTTGGAAGCTTTACCTCGAAAAATTCGAAGACCCGGTTGTACGCGTATTATTGGTAGCAGCCATATTCTCACTAGTCATTTCCATTATCGAGAATGAATATGCCGAGACGATCGGAATTATAGCAGCTATCCTGCTGGCTACCGGTATCGGTTTCTTTTTCGAATACGATGCCAATAAGAAATTCGACTTACTGAACGCTGTCAACGAAGAAACACTCGTAAAGGTGATTCGTAACGGACATGTACAGGAAATTCCACGCAAAGACGTCGTTGTAGACGACATTATCATATTGGAAACAGGCGAAGAGATTCCCGCCGACGGACAGTTACTGGAAGCTATCTCACTGCAAGTAAACGAGTCCAACCTGACCGGAGAACCGGTGATCAATAAGACCGTAATCGAAGCGGATTTTGATGAAGAAGCAACCTATGCCTCCAATCTGGTGATGCGTGGTACGACAGTAGTAGACGGACACGGCACCATGCGCGTACTGCATGTAGGAGACGCTACGGAGATCGGTAAGGTAGCCCGTCAGAGCACCGAAGAAAATCTGGAGCCGACCCCTCTGAATATACAGCTGACCAAGCTTGCAAACCTGATCGGAAAGATAGGATTTACCGTTGCCGGACTTGCCTTCCTTATTTTCTTTGTAAAAGATGTACTGCTGTTCTACGATTTCAGTTCGCTGAACGGTTGGCACGAGTGGCTTCCGGTTTTCGAGCGGACCCTCAAATATTTCATGATGGCAGTAACCTTGATTGTAGTAGCCGTCCCCGAAGGATTACCGATGAGTGTAACGCTCAGTCTGGCTCTGAATATGCGCCGCATGCTCTCGACCAACAACCTGGTACGAAAAATGCACGCCTGTGAAACCATGGGAGCTATCACCGTGATTTGTACCGACAAAACGGGTACACTGACGCAAAACCTGATGCAGGTACACGAACCTAATTTCTACGGAATCAAAAATGGCGGTCATCTGGCCGATGATGATATCAGTGCTCTCGTCGCAGAGGGAATCAGTGCCAACTCCACCGCTTTCCTCGAAGAAGCAGCCACCGGGGAAAAACCCAAAGGGGTGGGCAATCCAACAGAAGTCGCCTTGTTATTATGGCTCAACAGTCAAGGCAAAAATTACCTCGAACTGCGTGAACAGGCTCATATCCTCGACCAGCTTACATTCTCGACCGAACGCAAATTCATGGCGACTCTCGTCGAGTCTCCGATCATCGGAAAGAAAGTACTCTATATCAAGGGAGCACCCGAAATCGTACTCGGCAAATGTAAGGAAGTCGTGCTGGACGGAAGACGGGTGGATGCAGTCGAATATCGTTCGACGGTAGAAGCGCAGTTACTGAATTATCAGAATATGGCGATGCGTACTCTCGGATTCGCCTTCAAAATAGTAGGAGAAAACGAACCGAACGACTGTGCGGAACTGGTATCTGCCAACGACCTGAATTTCTTAGGGGTCGTAGCTATCTCAGATCCGATTCGTCCGGATGTACCCGCTGCTGTAGCCAAATGCCAGTCGGCAGGTATCGGTATTAAGATTGTTACCGGTGACACTCCGGGAACAGCTACGGAGATTGCCCGTCAGATCGGACTGTGGCAACCGGAAACAGATACCGAACGGAACCGTATCACCGGTGTTGCCTTTGCCGAACTTAGTGACGAAGAAGCACTGGACCGCGTAATGGATCTCAAAATCATGTCGCGTGCCCGTCCGACGGACAAGCAACGTCTTGTGCAGCTACTCCAGCAGAAAGGAGCCGTAGTCGCTGTAACCGGAGACGGTACGAATGACGCACCTGCTCTGAACCATGCGCAAGTAGGTTTGTCAATGGGTACAGGTACTTCCGTTGCCAAAGAAGCCAGTGACATCACGTTGCTCGACGACTCATTCAACAGTATCGGCACTGCCGTTATGTGGGGACGTTCTCTGTATAAGAATATCCAGCGTTTCATCGTATTTCAGTTAACAATCAACTTTGTTGCTCTGCTGATCGTACTGTTAGGTTCAATGATCGGAACAGAACTTCCATTGACCGTGACACAAATGTTGTGGGTTAACCTGATCATGGACACCTTTGCCGCTCTGGCTCTGGCTTCCATTCCTCCCAGCGAAACCGTCATGCAGGAGAAACCGCGCCGCAGCACTGATTTCATCATCAGCAAAGCGATGCGTACTAATATAATAGGTGTAGGCACTCTCTTCCTTGTCGTATTGCTCGGAATGATTTATTATTTCGACCACAGCGCGCAAGGTATGGACGTACACAACCTCACCATTTTCTTCACTTTCTTTGTCATGTTGCAATTCTGGAACCTGTTCAATGCCCGCGTATTCGGCACTACCGACTCAGCATTCAAGGGACTTTCCAAATCGTATGGCATGGAGTTAATTGTGCTGGCTATCCTGATCGGCCAATTTCTGATCGTACAGTTCGGTGGAGCTGTATTCCGCACGGTGCCGCTCGACTGGCAGACGTGGCTTCTGATTATAGGCGTTTCGTCCATGGTGTTATGGGTTGGAGAACTTATTCGCCTTGTTCAACGTATCATTCACAAAAGAGAAAATAATGAAAAGTAAAGGAATTAAAAACTTACTTATTGATTTAGGCGGTGTATTGATAAATCTGGACCGCGAACGCTGTATTGAGAACTTTAAAAAGATTGGGTTCCAGCATGTAGAAGAAAAATTCTGCACCCACCAGTTAGACGGAATCTTCTTGCAGCAGGAGAAAGGACTGATCACTCCTGCTGAATTCCGCGACGGCATCAGGGATATGATGGGAAAAGCAGTAAGCGATGAGCAGATTGATGCAGCCTGGAACAGTTTTTTAGTAGATATCCCTGCATATAAACTCGATCTGCTGCTCAAACTACGCGAGAAATACGTAGTCTATCTGCTCAGCAATACGAATGACATCCACTGGCAATGGGTTTGCCAAAACGCTTTCCCCTATCGCACATTCAAAGTAGAGGACTACTTCGAAAAGACTTATCTTTCTTATGAAATGAAAATGGCCAAACCCGAACCGGAGATATTCAAAGCAGTGACTGAAGATGCGGGTATCGATCCGAAGGAGACCTTTTTTATTGATGATTCCGAAATAAACTGTAAAGTAGCTCAGGAACTGGGTATCTCGACCTATACACCGAAAGCCGGTGAAGACTGGAGCCATCTTTTCAGAAAAAAATAAGATGGCAAACATGCAGATTATAAATGATACATCGGCTATGATCCCCGAACCATGTGTAGCTACCATCGGCTTCTTCGACGGTGTACACACGGGGCACCGCTATCTGATTCAACAAGTGAAAGAGATAGCGGCAGCCAAAGGTCTGCGTTCTGCATTAGTAACCTTCCCTGTTCATCCGCGCAAAGTGATGAACGCCACTTATCATCCGGAATTATTGACTACCCCCGAAGAGAAAATAAACCTGCTGGCAGGTACGGGAGTAGATTATTGCCTGATGCTCGATTTTACGCCCGACATTTCCCGGCTGACAGCCAAAGAATTCATGACTCAGGTGCTGAAGGAACGTTATCAGGTCAGGTATCTGGTGATAGGCTACGACCACCGTTTCGGCCATAACCGCAGCGAAGGGTTTGAGGATTATGTACGCTACGGACAATCTATCGGCATCGATGTTATCCGTGCACAAGCTTACACAAACGACATCCGGATAGATGCTTCCCAAAGCGTTCCGGTCAGTTCTTCTTTAATCCGGAAATTACTACATCAGGGAGACGTGGATATAGCTGCCCGCTGTCTGGGATACGAATATTTTCTGGACGGAACCGTAGTAGGAGGTTATCAGGTAGGCAGAAAAATCGGTTTCCCCACTGCCAATTTAAGCGTGGACGATCCGGACAAACTGATTCCCGCAGACGGAGTCTACGCCGTATGGGTTACATTCGACGGAAAAACTTATATGGGCATGCTGAATATAGGTGTCCGCCCCACTATCAACAATGGTCCCAACCGTACCATCGAAGTGAATATCCTTCATTTCCACTCCGACATTTATGATAAATTTATCCGGCTTACTTTCGTGAAGCGGACACGGCCCGAACTAAAATACGATAGCATCGACCAGCTAATCGCCCAACTCCACAAAGATGCAGAAGAAACAGAAACGATCCTCTTTGCTGCCAAACGGAGATAAATACCCCTTCCTTCCTCCATCATCAGCACAAATAATATCGAAAAACATATCTTTTTTATTGTTTTTCGATAAATATTTTCTCCTTTTTCTTTGTTAACTCAAAACTTACCTCTACATTTGCATATCGATAAACGATAAATAATCATCGAAAAACAACTATTTTCCATTCAATCATCTATTAAAAAATAACACTTTATGAAAAAGTCACTAATGAGCATATCGATACTGGTAGTATCCGTCTCAATGATTGCCATGTTTCTGTGCAGCTTTATTGCCAGTAAATAACAAACGATTATCTTTGTATCTCAGCTAAGAACACTACGAATATGAGAACTGCTATTAAACTGATATTACTGAATCTACTTATTGCACAAATCATTGCTCCTATCCTGGTCATGATTCCCTGTGTGATTTATCTGGTAGCCACTACCGGAAATTTAGACAAAGATGCGCTTATCACCATGCTCATGATTCCGGCGCAACTGGCCGGGCAATTGATGATGGGTGTCTATTTATGGAAGGCCGGCTACATCAGCACAAAGAAAACAACCTGGTCGCCTGTTTCGTCCTCTTATCTCTTTTTCAGTGCACTGACCGTCCTTACCTGCGGTTTTGTGGTATCTGCGTTAACAGAACTGATGGACTGGATTCCCAATATCATGGAACAATCTTTCGATATTCTCCAGTCCGGCTGGGGCGGCATTCTTGCCATAGCCATCATAGGTCCCGTACTCGAAGAGTTGTTGTTCCGCGGAGCCATCACCAAGGCACTGCTGCAACAGTACAGCCCGACGAAAGCAATTCTGCTTTCAGCACTTCTGTTCGGTGTTTTTCATATCAATCCTGCCCAGATCCTTCCGGCATTTCTGATCGGTATCCTGTTTGCATGGACTTATTATAAGACTGCCAGCCTCATCCCTTGTATACTGATGCACGTACTGAACAATTCTTTATCCGTATTTCTCAGTATAAAATATCCGGAAGCTGAAAACATGAGTGACCTGATGAATACCAGCACTTATCTAATGGTTATTTTTGCAGCAGTTTTGATACTTGCAGGAGTAATCTGGGGAATGCGCCGAACAACCATCCCCTACCCCTGGAAAGAAGAAACAAATATCACAGACTAAAATAATAAAAAGACAGCGATGAAAAAACGTTTGAACATTCTCTGCATATTGGTATTCATAGTTTTGGGACTTTCCCTATATACCACAGGATACCAGTTTGGAACAGGTATGAAAGCCGGCATGAGTCTGGCCAAAGAACAGCACAAAGAGCCGAAGCAATGCGACGGTACCATGCTGGCAGGTGATTTCCGGTTTGTAGATGTCGTACCTACAATCGCTATGATCAAACCGGACACGATCATCAATGCCCAAAGCAAAGAGAAAGTGCCCGTCATGTATACGCAAATGGCTGTGCGCATTGGGAAAGACGTGAATTACAGTTACCTGATTATCAGTAGTTCCTGCTCATTAATGAATACATTGCTCACCATTTCAGCACTCATCATCTTTGTCATGCTGATTCTGAGCATCAACAAATCACAGATATTTGAATGGAAGAATGTACGCCGCCTGCGCTGGCTGGGCAGTTTGCTGATCATTTCCTTTCTATTTTACCTGATTCCTCAAGTTGTCAATTACTGGGGATTAAAAGAAGTATTCGCACTCGACAAATACATCATTGCTCCCCTGGCGCTACAAGCGACTGATTTATTATTGGGACTTGGCTGTCTGATTGTAGCAGAGACATTCGCTATCGGACTGAAAATGAAAGAAGAACAGGAGCTCACGATTTAACTCAAACCGAGAAAATAGAATTATGGCAATTATAGTAAACCTTGACATCATGATGGCGCGCAGAAAAATCTCTCTGGGCGAACTGGCGGAGAAAATCGATATCACTCCCGCCAACCTTTCTATATTAAAAACCGGAAAAGCAAAGGCAATCCGCTTCTCCACGCTGGAGGCCATCTGCAAAGTACTTGACTGCCAACCGGCAGATATATTGGAGTATCAGGAAGAAATTAGTAAATGAAAGGAGTACGAAAGACAGCTGTTTACTTGATTTTAGGCACGGATAACACGGATTTACGCGGTTTTAAGAGATTATAAGCAACTAAAAACAGCGTAAATCCGTGTTATCCGTGCCTAAAATGATATGCTTATTATTTTCCTTCTTTCGCCTTAAATGCCAGCGCATACATACGTATCTGCTTTACCATCGACAGCAAACCGTTGCTACGTGTAGGAGACAGATGTTCTCTCAGCCCTATCTTATCTATAAAATAAAGATCAGCATTCAGAATTTCATCAGGTGTATGTCCTGAAAGGACTTTGATTAATAAAGCAATAATTCCTTTTACAATCAAAGCATCACTTTCCGCATTAAATACGATCTTTCCATCCACCTCGTCCGCCTGAAGCCACACACGGCTCTGGCAGCCTTCGATCAGATTCTGTTCGGTTTTATATTTTTCATCGAGTGGTTCCTGTTCATTTCCTAAGTCTATGAGCAGCTGGTATCGATCCATCCAGTCATCGAAGTCGCTGAATTCAGCAATTACTTCGTCTTGTAATTCATTAATTGACATGATGATATTTACGATTTACTGTTTAACAATTTATTAATTCAGCACAAAGCTGTCAGGTCTTTGAAGTAACAAAGAAGCGGACTAACAAGATCACTTTTCATTATAGATTACTTCCAATACCGTCTGTCCGACAGCCTTCAGGGTATTCTTGTCGATATGATCCATAGTATCATTGACAGTATGCCAAGTCGGGGTGAAATCACCATCCGGACTGGTGGGAATGATATCAATCGTCTTGATACGCGCCAGACGGTTGATGAACAGATGATCATCCGTTACCAATCCGCCGTTACCGTCCATGAAAGTTTTTCCGTAACCCAGTTTCTTGGCAGCTTTCCATACTTTCTTATTAATATCCGGTGCAAAATCTTCGGAATAACCTTCTTTCATAAATACGCTGCCTTCGCCACCTACCATATCCAGCAAGATGCCGAAACGTGCATTATATCCCTGCACATGAGAATGACGTGCCCAATATTGGGAACCGAGACACCAGAATTCTTCTTTATGCTTTCCTTCATAGAATTGGGGAGCACCATAATCTTCTGCATCCAGCAGGATAATATCTATACCCAGTTCCGGCTGCTGCTTATTGACCAGACGGGCAATCTCCAACAAAGCACCTACCCCGCTGGCACCGTCGTTTGCCCCCAAAATAGGAGTATGATGATTCTTTGAGTCAGCATCATTATCCGCCCACGGACGAGTATCCCAATGCGCGAACAATGCTATCCTCTTTTTACTTTCCGGCTTATAAGAACCGATAATATTTCTCGCTTTCAGCAGGGTACCGTCATAAGCTATGAGGTCCGCATATTGATTAGTAACCTGAGCACCAAAGGCTTCCAGTTGCTCCGCTAAATAATTTCCACAAGCGACATGCTCTTTCGTATTCGGAACACGGGGACCGAAATCGACCTGATTCTTCACATACAGATAAGCGCTGTCAGCGTCAAATTGAGGTACATTGACCACCACTTTTTCATTTTGCTCGTTCGCACTACTTGTCTTACTGCCTCCACCACAAGAAAAGGCAGAAAACATCATAAAGACACTTGCCAATACTATCATAGGTTTCTTTTTCATCGTCCTTTTATCTATTGAGGCTCCAAAATTAGTCATTTTCAGCACAGTATCGTTCAGATAGAATAGATTATTAACAAATAAACTTTAACTCGACATTCTTCTTTCCGACGGTAAATTCCACTTTTGCGCCATTGATAAGCGGCAGGTTATACGTCACGTGCCCCACCGGGAAGTTAAAACAAACCGGATAATCATACTCTTTCACCAGGTCTGCCAATGCTGCATAAAGCTCCTTACCCAGCGAACAATCTTCTTCATATTCGGTAAACTGCCCGATAATGAGTCCGGATAACTTTTCAAGTACACCGCCCAGCTTCAGGTTGTACATCATACGCTCAATCGCATGAGGGCGTTCGCTCACATCTTCGATAAACAAGACCGTTCCTTCTGCCGGAAGATCATAAGGAGTTCCCCGCAGTCCATAGGCCACTGCCATGTTTCCGCCTCGCAGAGTTCCCTGTGCAGTACCTTGTTTATTCAGTTTATGCTTTTCGCATGTATAAGCGGGCAGATTACCGAACAGGATATCTTTCAGATAGGCCACGCAAGGATCATCTTCCGGTTCCACAGTCAGATGGCGTGCCATCAGCGAATGCAAAGAGGCATAACCATTCTTCTGAAACAGGTTATGCAAGGCAGTGATGTCACTGAACCCCAACAACCATTTCGGATGTTCGCGAAAGGCAGTGAAATCTATCTTATCAATTAAATGTACAACACCGTATCCGCCACGACTGCAAAAAATGGCTTTCACCTTCGGATCATTCATCGCATCCTGCAAATCGCTCAACCGCTGTTTGACCGTCCCCGCATAGCGTCCGGAAGACCCTCCGGCATGTTTTCCTATGGCGACTTTCAAGCCCCACGATTCAATCCGTTTCTTTGCACCTTTCAGAAACTGTTTGTCGATCTTGCTGGAAGGTGATATTATGACTACTTTATCGCCCTTCTGTAAAAAAGGAGGAAGTTGAATTTTCATATTTATGCTCTATTTGAATGATTTCCGTTGATAAAAACGTACCCAGTCCACCTCCATTTCTACCGGAAGGTCTTTGGGATTGACTGCTCCGACCCATGAACCACCCAACTGCATATCAATCAGTAAATAGAACGGCTGATTGAACGGGAATTGCCCCTCCTTCTGCGTCCGTATACGGGGATAAGTAAACGTATGTACATCGTTGACAAAGAACGAAAGACTATCCGGATACATTTCGACAGCGAAAACATTGTAACGATCGGGATGGATCACTCCTGTGGAGTGCGACTTGGGATGATTCTTGATACCTAAAGTATACGTATAATGAGAATGAACCGTCTGGTAAGCGATAGAGTCATCATTCAGACGCTCCATCACATCTATCTCGCCTCCCGACGGCCATTTGGCATTTTCGGGCAACATCCAGATAGCAGGCCAGGCACCTTTTGCGGCATTCAGCCTGGCACAGATCTCGATCCGTCCGTCAGAAAAAGCCTTTTTACCTTTGGTATAAACGCCTCCTGTCAGATAAGGTGCCGTATCATTGGGCAGTGTCTGATTGACAATACCCCTCAGTACCAGTTTGCCTTTACGCATGGCATAGCAGGAATCAAAGTCCGTCATATAATTATTCCAGTCGGATTTCCCTCGCGGAATCTTACTCCAGACCTGCGAGTCAAAGTCCTTCCTTTGATTAAAGTTTTCTTCCCACACCAGCGACCAGCCGGCAGGAATTCTAGCCGTCGTTTTACAGGAAACGAGCATCCAACAAAGGAGTAATGTGCTAATAAACAATAGGTTTTTGAACTGTTTCATTTTGTTTTAAAGTTTAAGGGGGATTTATTTGCAAAAATACAGGAAAAAACGGTTCGGTGTATATCTACACAGTAAAACAACTGAAATATAACAAAATGTTACATAACAGGCGTAACTTTTCGGGTTGCAAGTATTATTTTCTCAATGATTTTTCTGATATTTGCTAAAAATCTAACGTTATGGAACCTATTCAGAACTTTGCCCAGCTAACAGCCCATCTTAAAGAACAGAATCGCAGAAAACGCATTGCCGTAGTCTGCGCCAACGATCCCAATACGGAATATGCTATCACCCGTGCTTTGGAGGAAGGAATTGCAGAGTTCCTTATGATTGGAGACTCGGCTATTCTGGAAAAATATCCCGCACTGAAACAATACCCTGACTATGTGAAAACCATTCACATCGAAGATTCGGACGAAGCGGCACGCGAAGCCGTCCGCATCGTGCGTGAAGGAGGAGCGGATATTTTAATGAAAGGCATCATCAACACGGACAATCTGCTGCACGCCATCCTCGACAAAGAGAAAGGACTGCTTCCCAAAGGGAAAATCCTCACACACTTGGCCGTGATGGAGATTCCGACTTACCACAAACTGCTGTTCTTCTCCGATGCCGCAGTGATTCCACGTCCAACGTTGCAACAACGCATAGAAATGATCTGGTATGCCATCTGCACCTGCCGTCATTTCGGCATTGAACAGCCCCGTGTCGCACTGATACACTGCACCGAGAAAGTCAGCGCCAAGTTTCCGCACTCTTTGGACTATGTGAATATCGTAGAGCTGGCCGAAGCCGGAGAATTCGGGAATGTAATCATTGACGGTCCGCTGGACGTACGCACTTCCTGCGAACAGGCAAGCGGAGACATCAAAGGCATTGTTTCCCCTATCAACGGACAGGCAGACGTGCTGATATTCCCGAATATCGAATCAGGAAACGCTTTCTACAAATCCGTCTCCCTGTTTGCCAACGCGGAAATGGCAGGATTGTTGCAAGGCCCTATCTGTCCGGTGGTTCTTCCTTCACGAAGCGATTCCGGATTGTCGAAATATTACAGCATCGCAATGGCCTGTCTGCAAGTAGCAGGAGACTGCAAATGCAGGGAAGAATTTAACAAAAGTCGTAACTCGTAATTCCTAAAAATAGATTCTATGAAAATACTGGTCATCAACCCCGGCTCCACATCAACGAAAATAGCAGTCTACGAGAATGAAACCCCGTTACTGGTTCGCAATATCAAACATTCGGTGGAAGAATTATCCGTTTATCCGCAGGTGATAGACCAGTTTGAATTTCGGAAGAACCTGGTCCTTCAGGAGCTGGAAGCGAACGGGATACCTTTCGAGTTCGATGCCGTCATCGGACGCGGCGGATTGGTGAAGCCTATTCCCGGAGGAGTGTATGAGGTCAACGAAGCAATGAAACGTGATACGCTACACGCCATGCGAACCCACGCCTGTAACTTAGGCGGACTGATTGCGGAAGAACTCGCCAGTTCCCTCCCCCATTGTCCCGCCTATATCGCCGATCCCGGAGTAGTGGATGAACTGGAAGAGGTAGCACGTATCACAGGCTCGCCGCTCATGCCGAAAATCACGATCTGGCATGCCTTGAATCAGAAAGCCATCGCACGTCGTTTTGCCAAAGAGCAAGATACAAAGTACGAAGAGCTAGATCTGGTTATCTGCCATTTGGGAGGTGGTATTTCCGTAGCAGTCCATCAGCACGGACGGGCCATTGACGCCAACAATGCATTGGACGGTGAAGGTCCTTTCTCACCGGAACGTGCAGGAACGCTCCCTGCCGGACAGCTGATCGACCTTTGCTATAGCGGGCAGCTTACCAAAGACGAATTGAAAAAGCGTATTTCCGGTCGTGCCGGATTGACAGCCCATCTGGGGACAACCGATGTGCCCGCCATCATTAAATCTATAGAAGAAGGCGACAAGAAAGCGGAACTAATATTGGACGCCATGATCTACAACGTGGCAAAAGCAATCGGCGGAGCCGCTACCGTACTTTGCGGAAAAGTGGATGCCATTCTGCTGACAGGAGGTATTGCCTATTCGGATTATATTATCTCAAGATTGAAAAAACGAATTTCTTTTTTAGCTCCTATACATGTCTATCCCGGGGAAGGAGAAATGGAATCGTTGGCTTATAATGCTTTAGGCGCGTTAAAAGGAGAACTGCCGGTGCAAATTTATAAGTAATTGCCGGAAGCATCCGTATTCTTTTCATCCGATAGAATGCCACCTTGTACCTGCGCGATCCTGAAAAAAATCTGATAGAGTTCTTTACCCCTCTGGCACCGGAACAATGTAGCCAGGAACTTCTCGAAGAAGATAAGAAATTTCAATAAGGAATATTGCCAAGAAGAAATGAGTTCACACAAGTGAACCGGGGAAACGACATTGAATGATTCAATCTTATATTAGAAAACTTCCCTATAAGTACAAGACTTGCTTCTGACAAGTACTTAAGTTGCCTGACTCTAGTACTACATTTGAGTAAAAGATGTACAACATCTGAGTGAAAGATGTACCACCTTTATAGTTCACACTATTCTATGGGTATTCTCAGCATTCAGCCCTTTCAGCCTTGCTCGCAAACGCCTTGATAGAAGGCGATAGCGGCTGAAGGCACTATTTTACACCCTAGTGTAAGGGCATTCTGAGTGGGGAGGGGTAGTTTCAGTCCTTTCAGCCTCGGTCGTACATAAACCCCAAAGCTGATTGGTTATAGCTATTCTGCTGACAAGTTATAGTTACTCAACACACGGACTGAATTCTGTAAGCCCGGAGATGGCCTTCACTTACCACCGAGATAAAGGTTACTCACTACCGAGATGAAAACGACTCACCACCGAGATGAAAGCTGGTGGAATACCGGCTTATTCAAATCAATCAATGGATCAATAGTTCAGAAAAAAACAGAGGGTCGGTTTACCTCGGACAGAGCCTTTGTTTGTTCCGAACAGAGACTCTGTTTGGAATAAATACAGGCTCTGTTGAATCGGAAATTATTAGCGTTTGAATCAATTCTTTTTCCGGCTGAAAGGGCTGAAGTTACTTACCCCTCTCAGCATACACCAGAGACGGGGTATAAAATAGTGCTTTCAGCCGCTATCGCCTTCCATCAAAGCGTTTGCGAGCAAGGCTGAAAGGGCTGAATGCGAAATGTCAACACTTTATTGGAGAGGGCTGTGTTCAGCCCAGATTTGACTCCAAGGAGCCTCAAGAATGAATAGTAGTTGGGGATATAGTTCCAGCACGCAGGAGATATAAATCCAATGTACAGGATATATAGATCCAATGTACAGGGTATATATAGCTTGTGTATTGGATGTTATACCCCTCTCAATGGCTGATTGTACATTCATTCCTTATCAGTTACGAACAAAAAAAAGAATAATATAATCCTCATAGCCAGTATTATTTGCTTAGATTCTAAACTTTTTGGGCAAAAAAGCCCTTTCAAAGAAATTTTTCTCATATCTTTGCAACGTGTTAAGTTAATAAATTGATTAAGGTCGATTTTTGACTGTTTCGAATCGGGAAGTATGGGGGTACTTTCCGATTCTTTTTTGTATGGGTAAACTATCATATTCATAATCATTATGTTTTTAAAGATTTTGAACTTACCCGTGCAACGATCATTCAGTACTTTTAGATTCTCTACTGTAATCTTCACATTATACATTTCTCCAATTTAGTAAGAGTGCAGTTGAAAGAAGAACCGTCGAAAGAATATAAGCCTTCCCACCAACGCAGATAATCATAGAAAGGCAGAATAGACTTTTTATACTTCCCCTGCAAAATGTATTTAAAGAACACATCTTTTCGCAGAAAAGCAAAATAACAGACAAAAAAATAGCCCGAATACTTAGTAATCGGGCTATTCCATTATCTAAAAGCGATCTGCTTTTTTACTTCTTTTCCGGTCTTGGCATCAACACTTTTCTTGAAAGTTTGAATTTTCCTGTCTTCGGATCGATGTCGATCAGTTTCACTTCAATCTCATCACCTTCCTTAATTCCGGCTTCTTCTACTGTTTCCAGACGTTTCCAGTCGATCTCGGAAATGTGCAACAAACCGTCTTTGCCCGGCAGGAATTCGATGAATGCACCGTAAGGCATGATAGAGCGAACTTTACCTTTATATACCTCACCTACTTCGGGAACAGCAACGATTGCCTTGATCATGCGCATAGCGTCTTCAATGCATTTCTTGTTTGTTCCGGAAACTTCGATGCGTCCTACACCATCTGTTTCTTCGATAGTGATCACTGCACCGGTTTCTTCCTGCATACCTTGAATGATTTTTCCACCAGGGCCGATTACAGCTCCGATAAATTCTTTAGGAATAGTCATTGTTTCAATGCGGGGAGCATGGTCTTTCAGGTCAGCACGCGGTTCGGCGATAGTCTCAGTGATCTTATCGAGGATGTGCATACGTCCTTCTTTAGCTTGATTCAAAGCGCGTTCCAGAATATCATAAGAAAGACCGTCTACCTTGATGTCCATCTGAGTAGCTGTGATACCGTCTCTTGTTCCGGTTACTTTGAAGTCCATATCTCCGAGGTGGTCTTCGTCACCGAGGATGTCAGACAATACTGCATATTTTTCTTCGCCCGGATTCTTGATCAATCCCATAGCGATACCTGATACCGGTTTTTTGATCTTCACACCGGCATCCATCAATGCCAGTGTTCCGGCACATACGGTAGCCATAGAAGAAGAACCGTTAGATTCGAGGATTTCTGAAACAACACGTACTACGTACGGATAGTCAGCAGGAATCTGTCCTTTCAAAGCACGCCAAGCCAAATGACCGTGACCAACTTCACGACGGCCTACACCACGTTGTGCCTTTGCTTCACCTGTAGAGAAAGGAGGGAAGTTATAATGCAACAGGAAACGTTCTTTTCCATGTTCCAATACATTGTCGATAATCTTTTCGTCGAGCTTGGTACCCAGAGTGACAGAAGTCAGAGATTGAGTTTCACCACGAGTAAAGATAGCAGATCCGTGAGGACCAGGCAGAGGGCCAACTTCGCACCAGATCGGGCGAATTTCCGTAGTCTTACGACCATCCAGACGCTTGCCTTCATCCAAAATAGAACGACGCATAGCTTCTTTCTCTACATCATGATAGTAACGGTCGATCAGCGCAGCTTTCTCTTCGAGTTCTTCTTCAGAGAACTGAGCCTTGAACTCTTCGCGGATAGCATCAAAAGCTTCGAAACGTTCGTGCTTATTATTATTTCCAGAAGCAGCAACGGCATAAGCCTTGTCATAGCAAGCCTCACGAACTGCCTTGCGCAATTCTTCGTCGTTTACTTCATGATTATATTCACGTTTCACCGTCTTTCCTACTTCTTCCATCAACTCCACCTGAGCCTTGCAATGAACCTTGATAGCTTCGTGAGCCACCTTCATTGCTTCCAGCAATTCAGCTTCGGATACCTCGTGCATTTCACCTTCTACCATCATGATGTTATCATAAGTAGCGGCTACCATCAGGTCCATATCAGCTTTTTCCAGTTGATCAAAAGTAGGATTAATTACAAATTGACCATCGATACGTGCTACACGTACCTCAGAAATCGGTCCGTTGAAAGGAATATCTGAAACAGCGAGTGCTGCAGAAGCTGCAAGTCCGGCCAGTGCATCCGGCATGTCTATACCGTCAGCAGAAAAAAGGATGATGTTTACATATACTTCTGCGTGATAATTATCAGGGAATAGTGGACGGAGAGCACGGTCTACGAGACGGCAAGTCAGAATCTCATAATCAGAAGCTCTACCCTCTCTCTTGGTGAAACCACCAGGAAAACGGCCGAATGCCGCAAATTTTTCTTTGTACTCTACCTGTAAAGGCATGAAATCTGTTCCGGGAACTGCATCTTTAGCGGCACAAACAGTAGCTAATAACATGGTGTTTCCCATGCGTAGCATTACAGAACCGTCTGCCTGTTTTGCCAACT